>MDTC01110650.1_pt1 | contig 10014 bp, 10 predicted proteins | sample 811181 | NCBI WGS metagenome assembly MDTC01 (sample SAMN05326644, study PRJNA326480) | marine metagenome | isolation source: seawater | place: Pacific Ocean: North | collected 2011
ATCTGTCACGGTGTTGCTGTTGCAGGCTGTGAACCTGATGAAATGGGAATAGGACCTGTCTATGCTGTTCCAAAACTATTAAAACAAAATAATTTAAAAATGGAAGATATAGGCTTATGGGAGTTAAATGAAGCTTTTGCAGTTCAGGTAATTTATTGTAGGGACAAATTAGGTATACCTAATGAAAATTTAAATGTTAATGGTGGCTCGATTTCAATTGGTCACCCTTATGGAATGAGTGGCGCTAGATTAGTAGGGCATGCTTTGCTTGAGGGTAAAAGAAGAAAAGTTAAGTATGCTGTTGTTACTATGTGCATAGGTGGAGGCCAGGGAGCAGCAGGATTATTTGAAGTGTTATAAATAAATTGAGAGTTGTAAATGTTTAAAATTTCTAAAAATGCTAGAAGACTTTCAGAACATGAAAAATTACAGTATAAGATGGATGGATATATAACAGGTTTACCTGTTTTCGACGCTGAAGCAAAAAAAGATTTAAATGATTTGTTTGTTAGCCTTAGTTCACGCCTTGCTAATGATATAGATATTAACCAAACGAATATGTGGCACAAGGCTAGTTTAAAGTTTTACAACTTATGTAGAACTCCAGCAATTCTCGACTATGTTGAAGATTTATTAGGGCCTAATTTTTTTCAATGGGGCGGACAATTTTTTCTAAAAGAACCAAAAGATGGATCAGTTGTCCCGTGGCATCAAGATGCTCAATATTGGCCTTTAACACCAGCAAAATCGGTTACTGTATGGTTAGCTCTATATGATACAGACGAACAAAATGCTGCTATGAAAGTTGTAAAGGGAAGTCATAATGAAGGGCTGTTTGAGCATCATACTAACAAAGCTAGTAATCTTGTCTTAGATCAAGAGGTTTCAAAAGAACAAATAAAACAAGAAGATATTGTATCGTTAAATTTAAAAGCTGGTCAAATATCACTTCACGATGATGGTTTACTTCATGGTTCTGAGGCAAATAATTCGGATAGAAGGCGTTGCGGAGTTACAATGAGATTTGCACCTGTAAACGTTAAAGCAGATTTATCTATTTGGCCTCATTTTGAAGTACAATTAGCTCGAGGCGAAGATTCATTCCAATATAATCCTATTGCAAATATACCTTTAGGAGAAGCAACTCCTGTTCGTAAATTTCAATACTCAAAAGAGTTTGCAAAAGAATGGTAATTGAAGATATTTATTAGTAACCAAAGAAAACATATATTTACCAATTTCAAAAAACTTAAATGTAAAAACTTTGAAGTTTCAGATAATTATATTATTGAAAATTTAGAGGTGACATTTCAAACTTGAGGAGAATTTAGAAGAAATTGAGATAATACGATTTTAATTTGTTACGGGTACACAAATCATAATTTTGCTTTAGACAAAAAAAGTTATTGATATTACAATTTAAAAAACTTTTGAGGGAAAAATGACTAATAATTTGAAAATACGTGGAGGAGAGATACTAGCAAGATCCCTAAAAGAGAAGGGTGTTTATGATGTTTTTACTTTAGCAGGTGGGTTCTGTAACCCTGCATTAGAAGGTTTTATGAAATGTCAAATGTCTGTTATAAATTGTCCTCATGAACAAGTAGCAGGTCACTTGGCTGATGGTCATACTAGAATATCTAGAAAACCCTCAGTATGTTTAGTTGGTCCGGAGGGTTTTGCTAACGCAGTCCCAGCTATGCTAGAAGCTGGTGGAGAAAGATCTCCAGTAATTTTTGTGACTGGATCATCAACCTTAAAAAGACAAGGATCAGGAGGCTTTAAAGAGATAGATGATGTTGCTATTGCAAAACCATTAGTTAAGTACTCTGTACAAATTACTGATGGAGAAAGAATTAGTGAATTTGTAGATAGAGCTTGGACAGCTGCTACAACAGGTTATCCGGGACCAGTTCACATAAGTTTACCAGTTGATATAATGTTTTCCTCTTTTGATATAGATGCAGGGTTAGAGGAAAGACCTTTTTCAAGAATTGCTAAAGCTATTCCGAAAGCTTGGCCTGATCCTAATATCTTGGAAAATATTATTAATCTTATCTTAAATTCTAAGTCACCAATTATTATTGCTGGGCATGGTGTTTGGTGGTCTAAATCCGAGCAGCTCTTAGAAAAAGTGGGTAATAAACTTAAAATCCCTATATTTAATGTGCCTTATCATCAAAAACTTCTAGGAGAAGAGAGTAACTCATATATGGGACTCGCAGATTTCCACCAATATCATCCATCAAAAGAGGCAATTCACAATTCAGATATAATTTTAATGATTGGGGGTAGGCTTGATAATCAGATGAATTTTGGGAATCCACCCTTTTTTTTACAAACATCTAAACTAATTTGTATCAATGGTAGTCACGAAGAATTACTCTATAATAGAGCAGCTGATGAAGTGCTTCTTGCAGATCCAGGAGCCTTTTTGGCTGAATTATTTAAGGTAGATAGAACTTGGAATGATTGGTTTTTAAAACAAAAAGATAATAGAAAACAATGGGTTGATGAATGGTATAGCCATATTGAAGAAGAAAGTATTAAGGATACAAAAAATAATGATAAAATGCATCCATTACAATTATCTTTAGATGTGCAAACACAGCTTAATGAAAAGGATTGGCTAATTTTTGATGGTGGAAACACACATTTCTGGTCTGAAATTGCTGTAAATATGGCTGGGTGGAAGGGACAAAAACTAGGAGGTATTATGCACCCTGGAAACTATTCACTTTTAGGAGTAGGTGTTTCTTTCGCTATATCAGCAAAAGCAAAAAATCCTAATCAGAATGTAGTTTTAATTAGTGGTGACGGAGCTTTTTTATCAGGAGGCTTGTCAGTTGAAATAGCTTTTCAAGAAGGTTTGCCTATTATTGTAATTATTGATAACAACGGTGGATTAGATTGTATTAGTCAACAACAAGAAAGGTTGTTTGACAACGGAAAACATTTTGCAACTGACTTTAGAGATATACCTTTCCACAAGATGTTTGAAGGCCTAGGAGGATATGGTGAATTAGTTCAAACTAGAGAACAACTAATTCCAGCGTTAAAAAGAGCAATTTCAAGTGGCAAAACTTCTTGTTTAAATGTCAAATGTAGGGGAGTTATAAGTCCTATTGTTGCAGCTACTTCAGATAAAAGAGATAAGGCGTCTATAGAATAATGACTATTATTTCATCCCACACCTTAAATGGTTTAAATGGTTCTCATGCCGGTGCAATACCCGTTAGTTTAAAAAAAACAAATGAAAGCAAAAATATTTTTGATACCTTTATGGATAACGGTGGACGATTAAATGAGTATGTTCCTATTGAAAATAATGACGAAAATGCAATTTATGAACTTGTTTTCAAAACGGGGGATTATTGGAAAAATATAATAAATGATGAAAATTATCAAAATATTGTTCAAGAAATTGTGATTAGGTTTAATATTCCAGATATAAAAAAAAAGTATCACTTTCCAATAATATTATCTCCTCATTCCTACTCAACATGGTGGTCTGAAGGGGAATAGAACATGAAAGAAAATGTTGAATTAATAGGAAAAAATGTAATTGAAAGTTACATAGAAGCGTTCAATGAACGTAATAGCAATAAAATGGCAGATTTATTTAATTTTCCTCATGTAAGGTTTGCAAATGATAGTGTTAGTGTAATATCAAAATCAGAATATTTGAATAATCAAGATAAAGTTACAAAACTTTTAAAAGATGAAAAATGGCATCATACAGAAATTCTAGACATTAAAAATATACAAAGTAATGACACTAAAGTTCATTTTATTATTCATTTTTTAAGACTTGATAAAAATAATTCTATTATTCATAACTTTAAAACCTTATGGATTGTGACCAAAGTTAATGATCATTGGGGAGTTCAATTTCGTTCGAGTTTTTTAACTTCTAAAGCTGCTACTTTTGGTAAAAAAATTTAGTCTGTGAAAATATACTTAATTTTTTTCTTTTTTTATAATTAAAAATTATTAAAATAGTTAATATCTATTTTAGAGGGGGATAAGATGAATGAGTTAAAAAGCATAGATAATAAAATTATTGTTAAGCCATACTCTCCCAATCTTGGCGGTGTGGTAACTGGGATTGATTTGTCAAAAGAAATTTCTGAAACTGAATTAACTTTCATTAAAGATGCTTTTAATCGTTACCAGGTTTTGTTTTTTCAACAACAATCAGAAATACCACCTGAACTTCAGGTTAAACTAGGGAAATATTTTGGACCATTACACGTTCATCCAGCTGCTCCTACAATGAAAGGGCATCCTGAAATTTTTGAGATTCATACTCATAAGAATAGTAAAATTTCTAATGGTACTGAAAACTTTCACTCAGATGTTTCTTGTGATGAAAAACCTCCTTTAGGTACAATGTTACAACTCCATATTCTTCCTTCATGTGGAGGGGATACAATGTTTGTTAACATGTATTCTGCTTATGAAGAACTTAGTGAAAAAATGAAAACTTTTTTAGACTCTTTACAAGCATGGCATGACTCAGAGCATATTTATAAAGGAAGATATTCAGAAAGAGGGGTTTCTGATAAAGATATTTCATGTCCCTCAGCTTTACATCCTGTCATAAGAACACATCCGGAAACTAATAAGAAAGCATTGTTTGTTAACAGAAGTTTTACAACGAAAATTGAAGGTCTTGAAAAAAGTGAGAGTGACAATTTATTAAGATTTTTATTTGATCACTGTGAACAGATAAAGTTCCAAATTAGATATCGTTGGAATAAAAATGATATGGCTTTTTGGGATAATAGATGTGCTCTTCATAAAGCAATATGGGATTATCATCCAATGGAAAGAAAAGGTAGAAGAGTTACTATTAGAGGTGACAGACCTGTATAAAAATTTAATTTACCAATTCTTATATAAAACTAATGCACCAATTATAACTAGAATAATTAAAACTATATTTTTAAAAACTGATTGAGGTATAATTTCACGAATTTTAAAACCTAACAATTGCATTAAAATTGCTGGAATAACCAAAATAGCACTTAAAAAAAAATCGCTAATAGTAACTTTTTGATAGATGAAAAATATTCCATATAAAGGAGCAAGTGTTGAAAAGACACTTAACGATACAAGTTCACTGAAAACTTCTTTTTTTAAGTTCAAGCTAACTAAATAGATGACTATTAGTGGTCCAATAATAGTGGTCATCCCTCCAATAATTCCTGAACAAAGACCATAAATGATACTAAAGCTTGTATTCTCTAGTAAAACTTTGCTAATTTTAATTCCATAAAAATTAATAATTGCAGACATAACAATCGTTAGTCCAATTGTCTTACTGATAAATTTACTATCAACATTGTGAAAAATAACACTTCCAAATATAATTCCAATAAAAATACCGAAAGCTAATGGGGCAATCTTTTTGTAACTTTTCCAGTTTTTAATTTTTATTTCTCTTATATTTACAAATATTAAAGAAAAAAATAATAGAAAGATTGCAGGCTTAGGAGGTAAGGCTAGAGATAATATTGGTAAAGCAATTAGAGGGAATCCAAAGCTAATAACTCCTTTTAGGAAACCACCTACTGATATTCCTAAGAGCATTATTGATATAGTATAAATATCTAAATCTACAAACATTACTTAGACTCTATTAAATTAATATCTTTACAATATTTTATTTAATTAGTTAAATATTAAATAATTATTGTTTATTATATAATCAGTTCTTTTGGGGAAGGCGATTATGGTTAATAGTGTTCTTAAAGGAGATTGGTTAGTTGGAGATCTTGAAAATAATAAGAATTGGCTTTTCAATTTAGAACCAAATGATAAAGAAGAAATTGCAAATGCTACAAAAACTTCACTTTCATCGGGTAAAAAAATATATGACATTTCTGATAAAGATTTTCCTCTAAATAATCTATCTTCTAAACTTAATAAAATTAAAAATCAACTTGACTGCGGATTAGGTTTTGTCCTTCTTAGAAATCTTCCAGTAGAATGTTTTAATGATGAGGAAGTTAAGTTTATGCTTTGGGGATTAGGGCAATATATTGGATATCCCGAAGTTCAAGATAAAGCAGGTTCATTAATTCATGTTGTTACTGATACAGGATCGAGTGTAAACAAAACAGATAATATAAGAGGTTTTCAAACGAATGAAGAATTACAATTTCATACTGATGGAGCAGATGTTTTTGCTCTCTTATGTCTAAGAAATGCAAAATCAGGAGGTTTATCAAAATTAGTGTCATCAGTTGCAGTTTTTAATGAAATAGAAAAAACAAGGCCAGATTTGAGTGAGGTACTTCAAGAAGATTTTTATTTTGATGCAAGAGCGCAAAATCCTAATGAAGACAAATTTCAAAAAGTCCCAATTTTTGTTAAACATAATAATTTAGTATCAGCGCTGCATAAAAGAAGATATATTGAAACAGCCCAAAGGTTTTCAGAAGTTCCTAAGTTAACATTAAAGCAAATAGAAGCACTTAATTTAATTGACAAGTTATGTAATACTGAAAAATTCTGCTTTAGCCTTAAACTTAAACCTGGTGATTTAGAAATAGCAAGTAACGCTACTACTTTTCATTCGCGAGAAAATTACGAGGATTATTCTGATCCTAGTAAAAAAAGATGCATGTTAAGGTTATGGCTTTCATTATTTAATGCTAGACCTCTTCCAGAAATTTACAAAAACACAAGAGAATGGGGGCCAACCTTTCAAAGAAGAGGTTTGTTATGAACGTAAATAACAAATCAGACTTTATCGCTAGTATAATTCTCATTTTTACAGGAATTATCTTTTATTTCATTATTATACCTCAAGAGATAGTATTAGAGGATGAAGCTGTTATAGGACCAGATTTATTACCTAACATGTGTGTCATCTTGATCACTTTTTTATCACTATTATTATTTCTAAAATCAATTAAAAAACAAAATCAAACTATAGAGATTAACAAACAATCAACTGATAATAGAATTAATCATAATCTTGCATTGCTCAATGCTAGATATGACTTTAGTATAATTGAAATCAAAAGAGTTTTTTTCCTATCCTTAAGTATTCTAATAAGTATTTTATTATTTGTTTACGTCGATGTTTTAATCTCATCAATTTTTCTCATTCTAAGTTGCTGTGTTGTATGTGGATTAAAAAAAATTTGGATTATTATTAGCTTAGCTTCAGGATTAATATTACTTGCTTATTTTCTTTTATATCAAGTTTTAGGTACTGCTGTAGGTTGATGATTTGGAAAAAATATGAGCTATGAAGTTTTATATTCTGTCTTAACATTAAATAACATATCTTGGATAGCCTTTGGTGTCTTATTAGGTTACGTAGTAGGAGTTATTCCTGGACTTGGGAAAGGGACAGCTGTAGCTGTTTCAATTCCTATTACATTTTACTTATCACCTTTAACTGGTATCGCTTATTTAATAGGTATAGCTAAGGGTAGTACTGCAGGCAGTGCAGTATCTGCAATTTTATTAAACACACCTGGAGAACCTTCATCAGCTCCAACAGCATTAGATGGATATCCATTATCTCAAAAAGGTCAGGCATCTAAGGCCCTAAAAATGGGACTTTTTGCTTCTGTTATAGGTGATTTTTTTGCAACATTGCTCCTAATTTTTCTTGCGGCTCCTCTTGCAGAATATGCACTTTTATTTGGCCCAGTTGAAGTGACTGCTATATTACTATTTTCATTAACCTTTATCGCAGCTTTATCAGGTGACTCTCTAATAAAAGGATTAATTGCCGGCTTGTTTGGATTATTGTTTTCAACAGTAGGGATGGAAATTGAAACTGCCACTGTAAGATTTACATTTGGCATTTTAGAACTGTTTGACGGTCTTTCACTTATTCCAGTTGCTATTGGTATGCTTGCCGTTGCAGAGATGATGGTTCAACTTGGTGGCCTTGAAGCCCTAGAGCATCAGCAAAAAATTCTAAAAGGAAATATTAAATCAATTAATCAAAGTATTAGTTGGGAAGAATGGAAGCTTTGTTTGCCTGCTATTCTACGAGGCACCGCAGTAGGTTCTACAGTAGGTATTTTACCAGGTCTAGGCGCAAGTGTTGCTTCTTTTTTATCATATGGTCTTGCAAAAAAAGCTGCCAAGGATCCATCACGCTTTGGTAAAGGTGCAATTGAGGGTATTGCTGCAGCTGAAAGTGCTGATAATGCAGTTGTACCATCTAGTTTAGTTCCTCTTTTTGCTCTTGGAATTCCTGGTAGTGTTATCGCAGCTATATTAATTGGGGCCTTCATAATTCAAGGTGTTACCCCAGGACCATTGATGTTTGTTCAACAACCAGAATTAGTTAATGGCATTTATTTATCTATGATTTGTGCAAGTCTATTATTATTACTTATAGGGTTTTTTGGTCAAAAAGTTTTTTCACTTCTTTCTCTAGTTTCATTAAGATTAATAATTCCTTCTGTAATATTTTTCTGTTCTATAGGAGCATATCTTCAAGGTGGAGGGATAATTGGGGTGTGGTTAATTTTATTTTTTGGTATATTTGGTTATCTTGCTAAAAAACTAGACTTTTCATTTGTTACATTTTTAATTGGGTTTGTAGTAGGGCCCCAATTTGAATTATCATTAAGACAAGCTATCGCAATAACTCCTACCTATGAGCATTTATTGAAGCATCCAATTGCAATAATTTTTATATTGATAACATTTTTTGCGATCTGGAAAATTGGAAGTAAAAAAAGATAAAAAAAGTTTTTAAATTATATTAATTTTAATTTAATAATTTTTTTTCTTTTTCTATTTTATACTTTCCTACTAAAATTTTTTCTTTTAATAAATCTTTTATAATTAATACTATATTTGAAGCTACTATCTCAGCTGCGTTAGACATAGCTTTTGATTTTGGCCAGCATAAAGTAAGAGACCTCGATATGTTTGGTTCTATTATTTCTCTGGCAAAAAAATTATTATTTACTCTTTCTAAATAAGATGCCTCTGAGGGACCAATTGAATAAGCTAAACCTTCATTAATAAAACTTTCTGTATAAGTTTGAGACCCAGATTCTAAAATGAATTGTAGCTTTTGATTTAAGTTATAAGAAATACTATTCAATTTTTGCCTTAAAACAATTTGAGCGCCAGTCAAAACAAGTGGATAGTTTATTAATTCTGCAAATTTGATTGGGTTGTTAGAATTATTATTCTTATCTTTTTTTCCATAAAAATATAAATTGTCAGAAACTATAATTTTAGAATTAATTTTGATATTGAAGTTCCAATCTGGTAAAATCCCAATATCAATTTCGCCATTCTCAATTAATTTACCTCCTCTTAAACCAAATCCTTCTTCAAATTGAAGTTGTATTTTGGGATATTTTTCAGTTATTTTTTTGTATAATCTTATACTTATAAATTTAGCGATTTTTGGGCTTAAAAAAATTTTAACATTGCCACTTGGTTCGTTTATGTATGATTGGACACTTTCTACTGCCTCACTTAAATTATTTAATATGTTAATTATTTTTGGTAAGAATAAGTTTCCTGCTTCAGTGAGGACAACTCCTTTTTGACTTCTTTTTAATAATTCTGCGTTTAAACTTGTTTCAAGTTTTGAAATGCTTTGACTTAGAGCAGGTTGAGCAATTCCAAGTTCTTTAGAAGCTTTTGATAAATTTTCTTGATCAGCACTTACCACAAAGTGCCTTAATTGTTGGAGTTTTATATTTTTATTAAACATAAGCAAAATGTATAGTACTTATAAATATTATATCTTTTACTTTTATTTTTTTTCTGTCAACTTAAAAATAGGAGCTAATATGTTCAAACCTTTAAAAAATGTAAAAGTTATAGATTTGACTGGTGTCTTAGCAGGCCCATACAGTACATATCAATTAGCTCTATTAGGTGCAGAGGTTGTGAAGATAGAAAGTTTAGATCAAGGTGATTGGACTAGAGTAGGAGGAAAAAACCAAGAGCTTAATAAAAAACTTATGGGAACATCTTTTTTAATACAAAATTCAGAAAAAAAATCTA
>MDTC01231154.1_pt1 | contig 10014 bp, 11 predicted proteins | sample 811181 | NCBI WGS metagenome assembly MDTC01 (sample SAMN05326644, study PRJNA326480) | marine metagenome | isolation source: seawater | place: Pacific Ocean: North | collected 2011
CGCATTAAGATTCCTGCTTAACCAAACAAATTATGAGGAAAAGAAACTTCTCAAACCTCTGACTTGGTCCAAAAATATTAATAACTATAAAGTCTTACTAGAAGGCGTTGAGTTCAATAATCTGGACTATGAGCAATACAAGGTTTTAAGTAAATACATGGATGATGAGTAAATGAAAATTGCTTCAATTGATATTGGAACAAATTCAATAAAATCAAAAATTTTTAAGACAACTCCTGCCTCAATAGAATTTATAAAAGGTATTAGATCGCCGATCAGGCTAGGGAGTGATGTTTTCAGTAAAGGTAGTCTCAGTAAAAATAAGTTAGATCAAGTCATTGAAACAATTCGTGAATATGAAAGTATATTTAAAGAAAATTATATTGATCATTATGAAATAGTTGCTACCTCTGCATTCAGGGATACTTCAAATTCTGAGGATGCTAGAAGATATATTGAAACAGCTATAAATCATCCATTGAGAGTTATATCAGGCTTAGAAGAGGCAAAACTTATAAGATTTCATCCAAAAAGTAATACCGGTAAAAATAAAATATTTGTAGATCTTGGAGGTGGTAGCACAGAATTTTTTATTAGGAATGAAAAAGAGACCATTATTCGCTCTTTTCAATTAGGGGCTGTAAGAAATATGCTCCAAAAGGATAAAAAAAATGAATGGAAGCGAATGGAGGTATGGCTAAAATCAATAAAATCAAAAAAGAAGTTAATTGGTATCGGAGGAAATATTAGATCCTTTCTTAATTCGCAAGGAATAAAAGATATATCACATCAAGAATTTACAAAAAAAATTAATAGGCTTTCAAAATTAAGCAATCAAGAAAAAATTAAAAAATATCAATTTTCACCTGATAGAGCGGATGTAATAGATCATGCTTTAAATATATTTGAATTTATCTCACAAAATCTAGAAATAAAAACTATCACTTCAACAAAGTGGGGAATTTCAGACTCAATTGCAATTAAGTTATTTCATGAGCTATATTCTAGTAAGGTTTCTATTTCATAAATGCTTAAAAACGATATTGTTACTAAACTTGCCTCAATTAATGTCTTTGAGTTGTTAGTTTTTGTTGAACAAGGAAAAAAAGGTCATGCTGTTGCTGATATTGAATCAAGAATAATAAATCTTGAAATTTATAGAAGAGAAAAATTAAATCTTCAACAAATTACCCCTTCATGGATTACAAAAAATTTATTTATTTCAGCGCCCAAAGCAAATAAGTTAATCAATAAATTAATAGGGAAAGGATTGGTTAGGAAGGTTAAAGATAAAGTAGACAGAAGAATTATAAGACTTATTGCCACGCCTTTGGCTATTGTGCGATATGAGACATATTTATCTACAATTTTACTTGCAATGGATACTGCAAAAATATTTACACTCACAAAAAAAGACAAGGAGATAATTCTAGGTCTTATAAACAACAATGCAGATACACCAATGCTTAAGGATCTGGATCCAAAAAAATTAAAAGTTATTAACTCTCTATGGTCAAAAATTTAATCTGTTATTTTTATACCAGCCCTAATTGATGGAGTGGATGGCTGAGTAGGCTCAGCACCAATATAATTTGCCCCACCATTAGGTCCAATGTTGGTTGGTGTTGTTGATGGTAAACTTGTTACATCGCCAAGTGTTAATGTACCCTTTGCACTAGCATTTAGACCTAAGAAAACCAAACCTTCGTTTGGTGCAACAAGGTAATAAGTTCCACTTTGCCCTGTTCCAGTATAAAGACGTCCAGTTGTTTCATTTTTGGGAATTCTAAACATGTCGATCCATGGCCAGTAACCATCATCTCCATTAGAACCATTTACGTAACAATTATCAGTAAATACTCCAGTTGTCTTGTTTAAGCACCTTCCAGGTATTCCCCAAAGATCTCTACCGCCATTAAACTCAACCATTATCTCATTGCCAGCAAATTCACCATACTGAGTAGAGTCATCAGGCGCCGTGAAATACAAAATTTCTGGAGCAGAAAAAGTGATTGCATTGTTTGAAGCATCTAACAATCTTCGAGTTTGATGCCATGGCTTATGACCTGTACTTATCCTGTAATACGAAGAGATGGTTCCCTCCCAAGCTGGAATACCACAATAATCTACGCCATGTATGGGTGGACAAGTTAGAGAAGATTTATCTGTCACAAGAGGTCCGGAATAAATTCCATTGGCCAAAGTCGAGCTATCTAATTTTGTATACAAAGATGATGTAACACCGCCAATCGCAACATCTCCAGCTCCATCTCCATAATTATAGGTGGAAGTATTTAAAGTATAGGTTGTAAAATCAGATGAACTTCCGCCAAAATTATTAGCAACTCCACCATATACAGTTGCTGGTGCTTCATCATTACCAATTTTAGTTTTAGCTGCCACAATTGCTGTATACCCAGGGCATTCATACAGGCAATATAATGTAGTTGGCATATCAGCCGTTAGCACTTTTTCTTCAGTCTCCTTGGTAACAAGACTGCTCGAGGGGTTTGTCATAGCGTCCCTAGAAATACAAACGCTTCCAACACCAGGAGCCCATCCACAAATGTTATAAATATAGTCACTATTATCTGCGGCAAGAATTTCCGATAGTGAAAAATTTAAAGCTGTTCCTAATGCTGCATTATCTAGTTTGGTTGCTATAAATCTATTATTTGCAGAATCATAAGACATATTGTATTCACCTGCTGTACCTAGGTTTGTAACATCGCCATTAGAGTTTAGATAAGTGTTAATCCTCACGCCATCTAAGGAATTCAGAGAAACCTTAGAAACATTTACTTTTCTTAAAATTGTCTGCAAAACATCAAGGGTTACTGTGTCCCCATTTCGAGAACTTGATGGGTCTGAAACGGTAAATGCTTGGCCATCAGAGATACTTTTACTGGTAGATTCATCAAAATGAACGCCATTAAAATCACTGTAGCCATATTTTATGGTGCCGCCACTTGTATACTTAATTCCAAATCCACCTTGTGCTAAGTCATGAGGAACTCCTGTGGACGAATCAAACAAGCTATAGTTAAAAACTTCTTTTTTACCTTTAGCCTCATCAGTATAAAAACATTGTTCATCTTGAGATATTGCCGAGCCATTCCTTAGCTGAACTTGGCGACAAAAATTATCAGAAGTGTAAGCATATGCCGCGGTATCTATACCAGAGTCTCCTGCATATTGAACAGCACCATTACCAGAGGTACCAGAGCCTAAATTTATTGAAGCTTTTCCGTCATACCATTGCTCAGATTCATTATCATAAAACTCTTCATACCATAATATTTGAGATCCAGACGCACTCATGGATCCTCTTATAAAATCTATATTTGGACCAGGAATATACCCAGTATAATTAAATGAAAATTCTCCATAAGGAGCAGAGTCACTTACAGGCGCAGTAACAGAACCATAGGTATGAACAGTTGTAGCAGTTCCATCCTGATCCACAGGAACCCAAGCCGTTACTATCATTGGATCGCTTCCGGATGCTTGAGAAACGTTTACAGTAACTTTTGTATAAGCAATTGCATTTGCGCCAGCCTTCGCACTTGCAGCAGCGGCTTTAGTTTCAGATTGAGCACCTTGAGCAACTTGCGAACTAGCATTACAAGATGCTTCATCTACAAGAGCCAGATAAGTAACCTCAGATGGTCCAGCCATTTGATCTGCAGCAAGTTGTTGCATAAAACAAAGTAAGAAAGATGGCATTGTTAAATTATCTTGAAGATCATCTGACATAAAGAACTGGCCTTCTTGAAGTGAATAAGGGCTATTAGATGGCACAGCAGCATTGGAGGAAATTGAAATTAATAGATAACAAATTACCAAATTTATTTTTTTAAGTAAGTTCATGATTAACTCTCCTTTTTAAGTTCAGCCAGTGCAACCTTCCCAGGTAATTTAATACCAAAATTGTCTGACGTATCATCGGTTAAGCTAATTACCAATGTGACACTGGAGCTATTTGTACCGTCAGATACTCCAACTGAAATATTGTAAATGTTATTACTACCGGTATCTGAAGGTGACTCATAGTCAGGAGCAGAGGTAAAACTTACCACTCCCGAGGTAGATATAGAAAATTTTGCTGCATCTGCTCCACTTAAAGAATAACTCAAGGAAGAAGAAGCATCCGGATCAACAGCAGAAACTGAAATTGTTGCCCCACTGTTTTCAGCATAACTTTGAGCTGATGCTATTGAAAAAGATGGAGCTTCATTGATATTAGTAATTGAGAACGACAAATCCTGCGTAACTTCTAATGAGCCATCAGAAACAGCAACTGAAAATTCAATTGTATTGTTAGTACCAACATCTGTTGGAGATTCAAAATCTGGTGGGGTAATAAAAGTAATCGCGCCAGATGAGGAGTCTATAACGAGCAAAGCTTCATCTTTTAATCCAGAAGAATCAACAAGTGAATATGTTAGGGATGAACCAGCATCTTGATCTGATGCAACTACTGTAATTACATTAGTTACGCCTTCAGATAAATTTGCTATCTGATTTGTAGTTATTGCAGGTGATTCATTGATATCAGTAATAGCAAATGAGTATTCGGCTTGAGTTGAGAAAGTTCCGTCTGATGCTTCAACGGTAAATTCTATTGTATTATCAGAATTATAATCTGTAGGTGACTCAAAATTTGGAGCTGATAAAAAAGTAATTATCCCATTACTATCTATTGAAAGAAGATTCTCATCCTTTGCACCAGAAGAATCCATCAAGGAATAACTTATCAAGGAATTCCTATCCTCATCCGACGCAGAAATAGTTGCTACAGAAATAGAATTCTCTTGGATATTGCCAATCGATAAGGTTGAGATGATAGGTGCTTCTTGTGCGTCTTGAATTCTTACATAAATTGTTTGAGGAGCAGAAGCTAATCCGGAGGATGTTGAAACAATAACTTCATAAACTGAATCTTTGTTAGCATCATTTGGAGCCTCATAGTTAGCGGCTGTTGGAAAAGTTAAAGTATTACCAGATATTGAAAAGAATGATGCATCTGGACCACCAGAAATAGAATACGAAATTGGGTTCAATTGATTTGATGAAGCATCAATTTGCCATGCACCAGTTTGATTTTCTGGTAACTGATAATCTTCAAATGCAGAAACATTTAATTGGGGCGCGGGAGTATCTCCGCCTCCCCCAGATCCACAGCTAGATAAAAATAAAGTAGCTAAGATTACCGGAAGAAATTTAATATTAAGGGACATAATAATTCCAAAAAATAACAGTGTTAACTAAAAGATAACATTAAATAAAAATTTCAGATGTGAAAAATATATAAATTTAATTTATATTTTTTTAAAATACACTTTTCCTAAACTCTATTGTTAGGTCCAATTTTTATAAAATAAGAAATTATATTTTTTTAAAAAAAATACTTACTAGGTAGGTATCATCAAGAGGATTTATATCAATTGATTCGATAATGATCAATTGATGAACTATAACAATTTCAATAAATTGAGAAATATCTTGAATGACGGGATGCGAAAAACTAATAACATTTTTATTATTTTGATCTGTAATATTAAATTTTAATAATTTTAGTGAATTGCTTTCATTAATTAAAAATTCTTCCAAAGAAACACTGTCATTAATAGCTCTTTGTGTTTTTTGGTATCCAGCAGCATTTTTAGCTTCACTAAGTACATAATTGAAGTCATTTTTGGAACTTTCCAGTGCTTTTGTCTTTGTGGAGATTAAATTGATGGTCGAAAATATATATGAAGTTGCCAGAAAAATAATTAATATCATCGCCAATATAGTAACTAATAGTCTTTCTCTGGGTTGGCGAGAATTCCAAAAATCAAGCAGCTTATTAAGATTCATATTGCACCAGCAAATTTCCAAACAAGTTCTGATCTCTTTCTATCAGTTCAGAATCAAGAAAAATTATTGGTTCTGACTTCAAGATTTGTTTAATTAGCTCTAGTTTATATCTCGGCAAACCCTCTAATGAAATGTCAATTTTTTGATACTGCAAATTAACAGATATTTTTTTTATTGATTCGTCCTTAAACTTCTCTAAGTACTGCAATATAGCAACATCTTGATTTGATATATAACTTTCGTTCGGTATGTTTCTTGTAAGATCATCTATTTGTGCGCGAGCATTGACTAATTTATTGAAGCTTGGATTTAGTTGTTTAAAAAGCTCGATAGTATCTTGCTTATATATAGCTGAGGATGATGACAAATTATATGAAATACCAAGGGGTGCAATAAATAAAATTAAAGTCGCAAAGCTTAATGTCCAAATTTCCATAGTGGAAAATTTTAATTTTTGCTTTAATTGATTGAATGAGAATAAATGTTGAAAAAAATTAATATTGGAAAACTTAGAATGTTCTAAAAAGTTTAGGTGTAATTCAGACAATGACTTTTTTTTGAAATTTAAAGTGTTTAGTTTGATAAAACTTAGATCTTCATTATCGGCATACACTTTAATTAAATCTATATTTAAACCATCTGCATTTAAAATATTTAAGTAGGCTTCAAGAGATTCATTGAAGCCGCTAAAACCTGTCAAGTTATCATATGAACAAAAAAATCTCTTTGATCCAACATAGAGCATATCCCCTAATCCATCTAGTAAAAAATGCTCAGGGTAAAAATAAATATCCCCATCAAAATTACGGAATGCATCTACTATTTCATTATAGGTAACTCTATCTATCCATGACGCGAGATTTAAATCAGAATGATAAAAAAATTTTAAAGAAGAGACATCGCTCGCCAAAATGTCCTCAGTTTCACTGAAAATATTTGCCTTTAAGATATCTTTTTTTAACCCAAGATCGTTTGAAACAGTTTTAAATCCAAATAATGCTGATGGTAGCATTACATAAATTGTACTCTCAGATGCAAGATTAGATCTGACATCTTCTAGATCAATTTTACTGATATTTTTCTCAACTCCGTTTTCGTAGGAAAAGAGAGTTACAGATGAAAGTTTTAGATCATCAAATTGAATGAAGTAACTAATCATGTTCTAAAAAATAAAGTTTCTATTTAAAATCTTCACAGAGTTTGAAAGATCTAATATAACAAGACTTTCAAGTTCATTGGAAAAACTTTCATTAAATATCTTAGTGGAAATTAGTAAGGTTTTTGAGTTAATGCTAAGAACCTGTGAGGGCCAGGAAATTGACCGCGTAATCTTGTTAGTGAATTCATTAACAGAATCATAGCCATTTTCTGGAATGTCTAATATCTGACTTTCAATATATTCTAGATTATCGTCATCAAAAAATGACGCAATTAAAAATTTATGGCTATTGTTGATTGTATTTACATTAATTAATTGATTTTGAAGTCCAGGCATCACACATAAATTTTTAGATATTTCTGTAAAACTAATTTGATCAAAAATAGGAAAATTTCTTATCTCTGAAAGATCAAATAACAGTCTTTTGGCAGTATATTGATTGATAGTTGACAGAGGCCCAATGTAAAAATAATTTTCTGCTCCAAAATTGAGTGGCTGATTATCAAGATCTACCCAGTCAATTAATTGATCAATAAATGATTGTATATTTAGTTCATTGACCCCTTCTAACCTTAACAGCCTTTCTAACCATTCTTGATTATCTTTATTAATTCCAATTCCATCAACAGATTTAATAAAAATACTATTAAGGTTAAAACAATTGGAAGCATCTACAATATCTACCTGGATTGTAGCCAATTCATTTGAAAAAAAATAACTTTGATTAAGTATTGGGTCTCTATACGTTAATTTTTCATTTGAAGATATGATTTCTTTTTGTATGGATTTAATGGCTTCTTTTTCTGCGCTCATTAAGAGTTGCAAAGTATAATTTTTATAATCTATATAGGAATCTCTTTGTATTGAAAGAAAAAAATTTTTACCGATCTGACTGCTTATAATTGACATTATTATTACAATAAATAATGTTGAAATTAATACTACGCCTGGCTTATTCATAAACAGTTTTAATATTTGGACTAATTATCCAAGCAAATGATTCATTTTGATTATTGGTAATTAAGATTTTTACTAAGCTAGGAATTTGTTTTTGTGTTATTGGTCCTTGAGGCCACGCATAATACCATTTAGTTTTGTCAGCAAATTCTAGTTCAAGAGTATCTATGTCCTCAAACATTATAGTTTCAATGTACTCAAACTGATTAGCAGGTGAGGCAGCGAAATATTGTCTTCTTAATAATGATTGATTCTCTAAAACATATTGAACCTTTACTAATGTTTTAGAAGATATATCTTGAACAATCATTTTTGTTATAAAAGAAAAACTATCTGAATTAGCATCGCCAATAAAAGTAGCATTCTCTAAATCACCCCTAAAATTTGTTAAGGGAATATTTACAGCATTGATCAAATCCTCATTTAACGTACTTGAGACTAAATTAAATTCATAAATTTCTTGAGATTTTGCCGATATAAAATCTCTTGACTGAATTGAAGATTTCAAGAAGTTAGATGTGATAACTGCGATCAAACTTAAAATAACAATAGAGATTAAAACTTCAATTAGAGTAAAACCTTTGTTTGAATAGTTATTTTTTTTCAATGAAAACTCTCAATTCATATAAGGCTGTATCTTTATTTTTTCCGACCAAAATTCTAATTTCATTCAGCTGATCTGAGCTTTGATTAATTCTTTCTGACCAAAAAAAAGTTTTTCCACCAAAGACTAATTGGCCATCCCTTTCGTTAGTTCCAAGCATAGGCTCGAGAGTTTGCGCAAGAGCCAATCTATTGTTTGCAATTTGTCTTGCATAAGCTCTTTCTTCTAAATTATAAGTAGACAATGTAGTAGATGAAATAAATTGAAAGATAGAAGTGACAGCTAAGCCAAGGATTAGCAATGCTACTCCTACCTCTAGAAGACTAAAGCCCTTTTGCAGAAACATAATTATTTTTTGAATCTCTCAATTTGCCGAACGTATCTATGGTAATTACTCTTTCAGCGTTAGATTCATCAATATGGATTTCGCCACCAGATGTTAACCCCGATGGATAAAAAATTAAAAAAGGTTTTTCGACTTTCTTCGAAAGAATAAGTTTCTGACCACGAGAATCTATAAAAAGTACTTTGTCGCTTATATCTGGGTAGAATGAAGAATCAAAATTCTGCAAATGCCATGAATTTTTTTTTAACATATAAATAGATTGAGTATCCTCTCCAATAAACCAAGCAAGAGTTTTTTTGGTCAAAGCGCTTTCTTCTGAGAGAAAGTTAATAAATTCTTTGTAGGGCTCAACTTGATCAGATTGGTACTTATCAACAAAGGAGGTACTTGTAACAATAACAGTTGTGATTAGCCCCATTAAAATCAAAACAACCAAAAGCTCTAACAAAGTAAAGCCAGGATAAAATTTTAGTTTTTTGAAATCCAATTACCTATATCAGCATCGTCTCCAAAGCCGCCCTCTAAACCATCTGCACCGAGACTGTAAATATCGTATTTCTTAGATTTTTCACCTGGTTGAATATATAGATATTCTCGACCCCATGGATCTAAGGGAGTTGTATTAATATATCCATTCTCTGGATACAAGTAAGGACGTTTAAGCTCCTTGTGGGGGGTTATTAATGCTTGAAGCCCTTGATCTGTTGAAGGATATGTTAGCTCGTTAAATTTATATAACTCTAGGGCTTTCTCAATTTGAGAAAGATCTGCTCTCATCTTCTCAAGATTAGCTCTTTGCAAAAAGGGTGAGACATTGACAGCAACAATAGTGGCTAAAATACCCAAAATAACAATCACAGCCATAAGCTCAATTAACGTAAAACCAGGTTTGTTTTTTTTCATATTTATCCTAAAGCCATAGTGTTCATCTGCATGATGGGCAATAAAATTGCTAAAACAATTAATAAAATAATACCGCCACCAAAAATTATAACCAAAGGTTCAAGCAAAGATAAAACAGTGGACCTTTTGCTTTCTATTTCACCTTTCATGTATTGTGCAACTTTTTCAAACATAAATGTTAAA
>MDTC01056861.1_pt1 | contig 10010 bp, 4 predicted proteins | sample 811181 | NCBI WGS metagenome assembly MDTC01 (sample SAMN05326644, study PRJNA326480) | marine metagenome | isolation source: seawater | place: Pacific Ocean: North | collected 2011
AATGCGTCTGGTGGTCTTAGAGCACTTAAGCCAAGTGAGGACTCCAAGATTGTTCTTGGTGGTGTCACATTAAGCGGTTTATCGAACGTCTCTGGATTATCGAACAGTAACTTCTCGGGTGTGTCCACAATCAGTGTCACTGATACATCCATCGCCCTGTCCGGCTCTCCGTCATACAGTTTGGGTGGTGACTTACTGGTGCTCACAGACTCTTCCGGCGATTCTATCGCTTTCCGTGTTACGGCATCATCTAGCTCTGCGATTACCGTTGTTGGTCTTCCTGCAGCTAGTACTAAAGAGTCATTGTCAACATCAGGGTTTACTTCATCACCAGCACAAGGTGGTACTATAGCGTACGTCGCTTATCAGAACGTACGTACTGACAAGATTGAAGGTCGTGCTGGTTTATGGGTTGACGGTGGAACCGGCGCTCTTAATATGGACGGCGGCACACTTGATATGGACATCAGCAATGCTGGCTCGATCGTAGTCGGCCAGGGCCTCGATATCCAGGCAGCTTCAGCCTCAGAGATTGGTCTCGCTGATGGGCTGCTTACGCTTGACTTGAACGGTTCCGATGAAGCGGATGGTCTTTTGGTCGATTCCGAAGGTACTATCTCACTTCAGGCTAATTTCTCAGGCGCCGGCGCGGTGATCTTAAACGCTGAAGGTTCCAGTGGTGTTATTCAACTCCAGCAGGGCGGAGCTGCGAAGCTTCTCGTTTCTGGTTCTGAGGTTCGTGTAACTGATACGTTCAGAGTTATCGATGCTACTGATTCTTCCAACATGACAACAGGTGCTGCCCAAATAAGTGGTGGTATGTTTGTAACGAAGAAATCAAATTTCGGTGATGATATGGCTCTACCTATCAATTCTAAGAAATTGACGATTGGTGCCGATGATTCACTTGTGATTCAGCACAGATCATCTCCTGGCTCTGATAAGCAGTCTAGCATTGTTGCTGGAGCATTACACATGTCTGGTACAGATGCCAATGCACCATCAGTTTTTGCTGACGCGGGTGCTGGTCTGATCCTTTCTGGTTCAGGAATGCTGACATTCATCGGTGGTGGTATTGGTAACGGCGGTGGAAGTAACTTCAACTTCGGTGGAGTTTCTGAAAATGGTTTAATGCTTTCAGCAGGTACTGATGCAGCTGACTATATTACTGCGTTTAGTAATTCAACTACGCTCCTTGGTGCTCTTACTTCTGTTAAGAACTCCATCACTTCTGGCGATAACACTGCCTATGCCTTTATACTTACGAGTTCATGGGCAAATGGCGTCGCACTGCCAGTAGGTTCACCAATTGGTGGTACTGCTGTTGACTTCCGTACTGCTGGTAAGCATCAGCTTGACGTTTATGTTAACGGCCAGTTGCTATTAAGTGGTACTGAAGCAGAGCGTGCTGCTGGCGTTGTTGATTACTCAGTCGATGCAGCTGCTTCAAATTCTTTGAAGTTTGCTTTTGACGGTGCTGTTAATGACGTTGTTAAAGCGCTTGATAGACAGAGCTAGTAGCTCATTATAAATACCTTAGTTCGCTAAGATGTTTTAAGAGGCTCTCGAAAGAGAGCCTCTTTTTTTTAATTTTCCATAATAAGATTATAATTGTACAAACTTAAAAACAAAGCTGCATGAGGAGTATTATTTATGAGCTTTTTAAATGTTATAGAAGAAAAAATATCTAGCCTAAGATCTTTAGACAAAAACCTAAAAGATTCTTTAGGCGATGGTACATTTCATATGGAAAAAGTAGCACAACAAATTAATCTTACAATACCAGAAATTCAACAACTTGATGTATCTGCAGAAGAAATGAAAGCTGAAACTTTGTCGATACTGCAGCAAGTTCCATCTCTTGTGGGTTCCGTGTGGAATAGCACGATTAAAGAGATTAATGCGGTAGGCTCTGAAATTGCAAGGTGGAATGAAATTAGACAATTATATCAAGAGTGGACCGCTAAAGAAGAAGAAAAAGCTTTGAAAAATGAAGAATTAAAACAAAAAATAACTAACTCGGAATTAGCTGAGCCAACTAAAGTATCGTCAATGCGCCGAGCTCCTGGAACCAAGCCAGAAATATCGCTCGGCAAATATAGACGGCTGCAATCGCAATTAGAAGGTGGCGAAGACTCCGAAGGGTAATACTTATACCCATGGCTGGTATCTTAGACAAAAAAACAAGGTTCATGGACACCTTTTTAACAGACCGCGGACGACAAGAGCTCGCAAAGGGTGAGCTACGCTTTTCGTTTGCGACGTTTTCCGACTACGGGACGTTTTACGACTCGTCTGTTGAGGATCCTAATGTAGCCTCGGACGCAACAAAAAGAATACAATTCGAAGCAGCAAACAGACCACAGGATTTAGTTATTCCAGAGTTTGACGCCGATGGAGGAATGCTATTTCCTGCCGGCGAGTTCGATATTGTTAATGGTGAACTTAAGGTTCTTACCGGGTCTACAAACTTTATAAAAGGAAATGACTTAGCTTCTTCGTCATCAATGGCAATATCTGATTCAATGAAGTCATTTGTAGATATGCAGCCTTTAAGGTCTGAGGAAGCAATACAAAAAACAGAGGGCTTTAAAATAAGTTCGACTTTGGCGACATTTCAAATTGATGCCCATGGCCCCATACCCAAAGACGAAGCAACAGAGATAAAATTAGATAATGTTGAAAGCTTATGGCAAGACAAAAAGCTTTCTCACGTTCCTAACTTTAAATTCTTGCCTCCAATAAACAAGGCATCAAAAAGAAAGCTTCGTGAGTACCCCAGAATTCAACAGCCTGAACCATTGTCATTCGATGATTTAAGAAAAGAGCTAGTTGCCAAACCAAATACCGGACTTAAGTCAGTACCTAACGCCAATATAAGTTTTGAAAATACTAGCATAGACAATAATTTAGTTTGTCAAATATGGGAAATAACTAGTTCTAGTATGAATAAACTTAGAATGATAGACTTTGGAGACTTTGAAGATAAAGATCCTTATAGTCCAGGAAAGCATGTATTTTTTGCTGGAAAACTTATGAATGATGATACCGGTGACAAAACGTTTATTAACTTATTTACAGTGGTGTTTGATTAATGCTTATTAAGTCCTTACCATTACAGAACCTTATAGATGTACCTGAGTTTCCCGCTGAAATTACAAGGATAATCCCTCGCAAAAAAGATGCTGAAAAGAAAGATATTTTTTACAGAATATACCTTGATATCAACATTGATCAAGCTATGGCTATTAACGCCACAAACATGAGTGTGAAAGTATATAAGAATAAGCCATCTAATTCACCAATCCCAAAATCAGTAGTAAGTGCAACCTCTTTTTCATTATCGACAATGACGCTGGAGAGGAACGTATACGAGCTAGCGGAAGCAGTAGATAAATCGGTATTGTCAAAACTAGAATTAGATTTAACGAAATATTTTTCTAACGACTTAGCGAACATTGCTAAAAGTATTAAGCCTAAAGAGCTGTCTCAAAGCCTTTACCTAACTAGACAACAGGTAAATAGTGTCGCATCACGAGTTGTTAAAACTCCGCAAATAGACCCGTTTACTCAATCAAGGCAAGCTTCATTTCGTCCAACAACTATAGGCATTCAAACAAGCCCTGGGATCTCTCTGAAGAAAAATACAAACGAAAATTTAAGTACCTCCGTTTTACAGGGGGTTAGCGTACCAGCTCCTTCTTCGATGTCTTTTTCTAAAAGCCTTGTTGCAGTAAAAACAGATCCTGCTTCCGTAAGTGCTAGCTCAAATATGGGGTTTAGTAAAACATTTTCGTCTTCCATAATGACAACCAATGTTGCGAACTTTGTATTTACTCCCCCAAGATCGTTGCCTCCTCTTGGAATTGTCAAAACTGCTCCTGAAATTATAAAGATAGACTTTGAGATCCCTATTAGCAAAGACAAGCTCGGAAACGCGTCTTCATTTTACGTAAACTTTGAAATAGAAGACTCGAGTGGCAATATAGTTGCACAAGCTGACACGAATATATCACATGCTAGAATCTATAACGCGTTTATTACTCCTTCGATTGCCCCGAACATAGAAGCAGAGTATATCAAGCCTGGAGTTATATCAGTTACTGTAGGTATAGACAAGAGTCATCTTGATGTAAGAAGACAAATTTTCAAGCCAATAAACAATTTAATGAATTTACCTTCTAAAAGCGCTAAGAATTGTAAAAGAATAAAGGTATTTAGACGTATAAGCCCTCCTCAAGAAGGAGGTACGGATATTGGCACACCTTGGTTTGAGGTTTTAAACTTTGAGGTTAATGAATCTTTAGAGTCTATAACTGTTAGAGATGAGGTGCTAACTTCTCGTCCTGTGATTTATAGAGCGATATGCTATGGGGAAAACTTTAAGCCTTCAGAGAAGTTTTCATCAACTGTTGTATTACCCCTGAAGAGTTTTAAAGTAAGCCAGACCGGTTCTCTTACAGCTATTTCGTCTATATCATCAAGAGGTGAAAATTCTTTTGTGAGTGTAAGAGTAAAAGATATCCCTCGAGACATAATAGCTGTAATGGTAAAAAGATTTAATAAAACCACATCGTCAGAAGCTGGCAGAAAGGCTTCAAAAAATGCAGGGTTTATATACATCGGTAGATCATTATCTGATCAGCAAAAATTAGTTACGACTACAGACACAGAGGCTGAATTAACATTTCTTGACAGAACAGCAAAAATTGGTAATGATTATTCTTACGTTCCTGTCGGTATTACGAGGACAGGTAAGAAGATTGTAGGTACTAGATCTATTTTAGAAATACCAAGCTCTCCTCAAAAAGCACAAGTAAATATTACAGCAGGTGATCCTAAAATATCAACGATAGATGGAGATTCGTCATCAATATTAATTCCTCTTTCTGGCAAATTCACAGAGTTTGGGTTTAGCGAAATTAGAAGAGCTTTAGGATCTGCGCAGCAGGCAGATTTATTCTCTAAAGATATATTAGAAGATAGAGATAAGTTTGAGTCTTTAATAAACTTTTTGGTAGAAAGAAAGAATACTAAAACTGGTGAAGTAGAAACTTTTGGAACATATACTTCTGGTGATTTTGTAGATAGTGCAAAAATTAGAACAGAGAAAAATATTAAAGGAATAGAACCTGGAGTAGAGTATGTGTATACTATAACTGCTTTGCTAAGTTCTCCTGAAACGTTATTCCCAACACTAAAAAGGCCAGAAGTTGATATAGCGACACTTATACCATTTCAGAGAAGCGTTGCAAAGTTTAGAAGTCCTTTGTCTATATCAAGATCAACATTGTCTTCAACTGCCCGACAAAAAGACCCGTCTTCAACGTCGGCCTTAGAGCCATCTGACCCGCTAATAGCTGGAAGACAAAACGTTCAAATATCAAAATCTTTTAAATTTCCAATTACAAAATACGGTCAACCATCTCTTAAATTAGAAGAGTTTATGAGGTTTAACAGAATAACATGGCAGTATAAGGATACACAAAATGTTGATCATTTTAGGATATACGTTGTATCTTCTGGAGGAAAAGTCCTTATAGATACAGTGCACTGTGATGCAACAACATCTGAGTTCTATTATCGCCACTATGAAAAAGATTACGCGGTTGGGTTTAAATACATGATACAACCTGTAGATTTATCTTATAACGAACTTAAGCCAATATTAACAAAATCTATAAAGCCAAGTGGCGCAAAGCTTATGATCGATTTAAGCTCACCAATTCAGGCTTCTTCGTTTACGCAGCTTAATAATGCCTTTAGAAATATGACGAGTATATTATGAGTGGTATAATAGACGAGCTTAAGCTAAGCGCTGAAGTCGTAGAAGAATCCCCTGTTCCTGTATCTTTAGAGCAACTACTATTGTCTTCTCAATTGCAGGAAGATCTAGACACTCTAGAAGTTAATAATAATGAACCTGCTGAAGAAGAGCAACCAGTATCTAGAAAGGCTAGAAGAAAAAAGCTTAAATCGAATAGAGTTGTTAGCAGAAAGCCGGGTGAAAGACAGAAAAAGGAGTCTAACGAGCAAAAAAGAAGGGAAAAGCAAGCTCAAGAAATAAACCGTAAGGCACTTCTAGATTATCAATTACAAGCAAAGCAAAGAAAGGTTGCTACTGACGGTGAGCAATTTGTGGGTAGCATTACTTCTTCTGCTGAAAAGTCTGAAGTAATTTCTAGAGGTAAAATAATAAGACCTGTTGTTTTAGGCTCTATAGAACTAATCCCTACATATGATAGCTCTGGATTGCTTTCACCAGCAGGTCGATTGCTGCGTCTTAAAAGATCTGTTAGAAGAATAAAGATAGACAAAATCGTAAAGCCAAGATTAAAAAATCAACATTTTAAAGGTGTCCCTTTAGCTGTCGCATTAGTTGACTATTTAAGCGCTAAAAGAAACTTTTTTAACTCGTTAAGCCCTTCCAGCATATCAATGTATGATCTTGCGCTTAATGCGTTTGAGTTAACAATGACTAAAAATGTTTCAAACTCTGAAACGCTATACACGTTATTTCATGAGTATACTTCTTCCTTGATATCTGGAACTGCAAAGCTGGCTGAAAGCCCGCCAAGGTCAGTCGACCGCGGTGCAGAGCTTATAGATAGTAAAGGTGGTAAAATAGATGATCTATTATCTGCGCTGAAAAATACAGGCAGATCAACATTTTCAGACTATTACGCTGCAACAACAGATGATATTGAAATATCACTCAAGTCTTTACTAGCAATTTTCACAAAAGAAATCGTCTACTCTTTTAATACAGCAGATTCTCAAATAATAGATAATCAGCCAATGTCATTTTTTAGAGCTGTAAAAAAAGGCGATGCGCTTGTTAATCCAAGAGAGTATAAATCAGATTCTTCGATGCTTGGTGTCGTGTTTAAGTCTATAGACCCAAGACGCTCCTCCGACGCCACCGCCGCGGCAGGAGACACAGGTTTCCCTATTATTAATTATCCATTCGAGCTGACTGACATTATTGCTCAAAAAAACCAAACAAAGTCATCGTCTGGTTTCGTGGCTGATTTACGAAGAGAGGATGCAAATAGCAGATTTAGTTACCCTTTATTACCGGTAGGAAAGCCTCCAGAATCTGTAAGCTCAATTTACGAAGCAGTTAGTAATAACGTTGCATCAGCCGCTTCAAACTTACGTAATTTAGCGACGATCAACAATATGGATGTTGACGGCTCTGCATATCTTTACATGCTAAATGGCTTGGTATCAAAGATTAAGACAAGATTTGATCAAGCAAAATCAAGTGAAGCCGCGTGTGCTGAAATTACATTTTTCCAAGCAGCCGCGACAAATCAGGCTGGGTTTATGATGTACCTTTTGGTATACCTCGCGTTTCGAGAACAAAGAATGACAGGTTACGACGGTACTGAAAAACAGCCTGAATCCGCTAATTTAATTCAATCAGATCATTTATTGAACGTTATAGCTGGTGTGTTTGGTTTAGGAACTCAGACCCGCGACTTCAATATAAACCCTCAAACTATAAATATGACTCCTGGTGTTGATGGACAAACAACATTCTCTGCTCCTGACACTGCTCAAAAAGCATCACTAGAAGTGCAACCTGAATCATTCCAGTTCGGTACTCTAGAATCAAAATATAGTCAAAGCTTTGAAGGACTTTGCGACACTTTAACTAACCATATACATTCATTAGTAGGAGGAAATCAAGCTCCTGGAAAAGACTTCGGCGTTGGATCAACCATTAACCTATATGAATCTAGCATAAGAAACGCATTATTGGATTTAGAGGATGAAAACTCTTTATTCAACGTAGCATTAGAGTATTTAGAAGTCATAAACGGAATGATTCCTAAGAATAAAGATACAATATCAATATTCAAAGAAGACTATCACAGAAAAACTTTATTCAACGGAATACCAGAAAGAAACTTACACCTTGCTCACGTTGCAATTATTTCAAAGCTTGTAGCTGTTATTGCAGATAGCAAGTTTGTAGCAGTAAAAGAAAGCACACCAACAGGTGTCACACCAGCAAAGACAACACAACCTACAATGTCAAAGGCTCCCGCCTCACCACAGTCCACTGGTACTGCAAGCGCTGTTTCAACATCTTACGGACCTATGTTATCTCCATTAGGTGGATCAGCGATCTCTGCAGGCTCTACAAACTCAATGGCAGCACTTGCAGGAGCGAGTACTGGAGTAGGCATGGCTGCTAATTCAATCAGCGCAGCCATGGATCTTCTAGAGCACACAGACGTATATTTTACTTCAGACTATACATCTTCGTTAATGGATCTTGAAGCTTATCTGAATAGCGCAGATTCAAATGACTTTACTGAGATTTTAGATTCCTACCCTGTGTTAGCAGCAATCGGCACAGCACTATACGAAGAAGACTTATTTTTAAGTTTGTTTGCTGAAAGCATGTCTCAATACTTTGCAGTCATAAAAAGAAATTATGAAGTAGTAAATAAGACACTGGATAAAGTTGTGGCTGGAAAATCATTACGACAGCGTACAGCTGAAGGCCTTGAGCCATCTGACGATTTAGCAAAGTGCTTGCAAAGTTTCTCAGTTAGTCTAAATTCTCCTCACATGGTTTATGATGGAGTAAAGACAAGGGATCATCTTATAGGCCCTGATTCCTATGCTCATTTAGAGTCACAACTTAAGCAAAAAAAATATAGGTCTAAAAAGAGAATATTCGGCATTGGTTTACCCGTAAGCTTACTTGATAGCACTGAATCAACCCCTGCGGAAATAAGCGAAGTAAGAACTAATAGACGAATAGAAAAAAAGGATACGTTTAAAATAGTTGTCCAAAGAATAGATCAGGCAAACCCAGAAATACAATACAAGGATTTGACTTTTTCGTTTTCTAGAAGCCTTTTTGCAACTGGTCTATATCAAGATTATATGAACTCTCCTGCTTTATTATCAAATGCAGGGTTTGTTAAAATACACGACGACTTATTAGAGGAGTTTTTACCAAGGTCATCTGCTGAAAAGCTGTACCCTAAGGATGTTGTTGAAAACCATACAACTGATTTAGTGCTAAAACAATATGTGGACTTAATGGCTGATATAGATTTTTCTGAATACTCGTTTCCTTCTTCAAAGATTCCGAAAAAAGAACTTTTGTCAAGTGAAATTGATATCTCTTGTTTTTCAAGCGTTGATGGAGCGACTAAAAAGTTTTTAAGTGGTAGTAACCTTGCTTTTGACCCAAAAAGAAGAAGCATAGACAACTTCGACTTCTACAAAGTAGACCCTAAAAATCCGCTGCATATAAAACTAGACGTTTCATCGCAAACAAAAAATGATAACTACACATTTTCTTCGTTTAATTATATGAATAGTTACGGCTCAATTTTTATCCCAAGCTTCGAAGAAAAGCGTCTAGAAGACGGCGTAGATTTTGAAAAGGTAATTTGTTTGCTAATTGATGATGACGATTTTGAAATAGCATTTGAAGATAAAAAAGAAAGAAGTAGTATTAATTCTGAGATTCAATCGATGATAGAGTATGAAAAAATGCAGTCATTAGGTACGACGTCAAATGGTGTCGATTTAAACACATATAGATTTATGGTTTTATTTGACGATGGGAGTGAGGTATGAGTTCACAGTCTATGCCAAGTAAGCCGATACATTTCTTTGATGTACCGGACATAAAGAGTTTTTCCACAAAATATTTATACAACTTTTTTGTTAGTGATGAGTCTATAGACGAATCTGGAAACGATGCGCTAAACGGTAATCTTTCACCAAGGTTTCTAAGAAAAGGAACTGCTGATACATCGAATATGAATTCTAGAATTCCTCGATATGTAGAATTCACTATAGAGATGGCAGATACCAAAAAGAATATGTTCACAGGTAAAAGTAAGCTAGACAAAAAGTTTAAGCTAACAAAAAAAGAGATACTACAACATTTGAATGATGGCTCAATTCTTACAGAGGATCAAGCTGCCGAGCTACGACTTAACTCTTTTTGTGTGGATAACACAACTTTAGAT
>MDTC01175509.1_pt1 | contig 10010 bp, 9 predicted proteins | sample 811181 | NCBI WGS metagenome assembly MDTC01 (sample SAMN05326644, study PRJNA326480) | marine metagenome | isolation source: seawater | place: Pacific Ocean: North | collected 2011
CCATTGATACAGATAATGGTAATACACTTATCGATGGAACTTTACAGGTAAATGGAGATGCCACATTTAATGGTAATGTTATTGGCGATGGTTCAACGAATATTACCAATTTTGATAGCATCACCGCTACATCATTTACTGGTGATGGTGCTAATCTAACAAATACTGGTGCTCAATTGTCAGCACCACCAACTGGAACTCAAAGAGTTGTATTAACTGATAAGACATCAGGAACGATGACCACTGCTGCCACAGACAGTGCGTTAACATTTAATTTTGATAATAATATTCTTTCCACAACAACTTTTAATGGTAATCTTACTGGTGATGTAACTGGTGATGTGACAGGAACAGCAGATAAAGCAACCGATGTTGTAGGTGCTGCGAATAGAATTTTATTTAATTCTTCAACTGATGATACTACAACTTCTGCAAACTTGACGTTTGATGGAACAATACTCTCTGGAACTTCTTTAGAAATTGAATTAAACGATAATAAACCAATTAAGTTTGGAACAAATAATGACATGACAATTCTTCATGATAATACCAATGGTGGTATTGATTGTGGAAAGGGTGATTTGATTATCAAAGCAGGTCCTAATAATGGCGATGGAGTTATTATTCAAACAGGCACAACACACATTGCAAAGTTTGAAAAACACTCATCAACAGGAAAAGGTGGTTTTGAATTATTATATGATGGTAATACTAGAATTATAAGTCAATCATGGGGAACTGAAATTAAAAATGGTGAATTGAGGTGTAATGATGATATCGTTGCATTCTTTACTTCTGACAAAAACTTAAAGGATAACATCACTCCTATTGAAAATCCTCTTGCTAAAGTGTTATCAATTAGCGGTAATACATTTAATTGGAATGAAAAATCAAATCGTGAAGGTATGCTTGATACTGGTGTAGTAGCACAAGAGATTGAATCACTTGGTCTTCCTGGATTGACTACTACAAGAGATAATGGTACTAAGGCAGTTATGTACGAGAAATTAGTACCACTTCTAATCGAAGCAGTTAAAGAATTGTCTGCGAAAGTTGATGCCCTTGAAAACAAATAAATAACTAAAAATAAATAACTGATGGCGAATATTAAAAAGAGTTTCAATTTTAGGAATGGTGTTCAGGTAGATGAAGACAACCTGTTGGTGAGTTCTACTGGGCTAGTTGCTATAGGTAAGACAGTTCCTACAGAAGCACTTGATGTCATTGGTAATGTTGTTATATCGGGTGTCACAAGTTCAGTGTTTACACAAACTGGTGTTCTTACTGTAACTTCATTAAACCCAACAGAAATTATAGGTGCTGGTGTTAGTATAAAGAGTGGAATTATAACTGCACAAGGAACAGGTATTGTAACATATTTTGGTGATGCTAGATTCTTACAAGGTATGCCAACATCACAATGGGTTGATACAGATGTAGGATTAGGTGTAAGTAGCATTTATAATACAGGAGGAACCGTAGGTATAGGGACTACTTTCCCCACACAAACTCTCCAAATTGGTGGTGATCCTGCCAATAGTGAAATGGGAGTAGGTATTAGTTCATTCGGTAATATAAACGCTTCAGGTATAATTACTGCATCATCATTTACTGGTTCAATTACTGGTGCAGTTACAGGCAACGCTGACTCAGCAACTTTAGCAGCGAGTGCTACCGCATTACAAAATGCTAGGAATATAGGTGGAGTTTCGTTTGATGGCACAGCAGATATAAATCTTCCTGGCGTAAACGCAGCGGGAACTCAAGATACTTCAGGAACAGCATCTAATTTATCTGGCACCCCTAGTATATTTGTTACTAACATTGATTGTGATGGTGATTTAGATGTAGAAGGACATTCAAATTTTGATAATGTAAGTGTCGCTGGAGTTACCACTTTTTCTAGTATTATTGAAGGTATATCTGGACAAAATAAAATTCCATCATTATACTCAAATCAAACTGACTTACCTAATCCATCAACATATCATGGTATGTTTGCTCATGTTCATGCAACAGGTAGAGGATACTTTGCACACGCAAGTGGTTGGTATGAATTGGTCAATAAAGAATCTTCGGGAGTAGTTGGAACTGGAACTGAAACATATGTAGTTGGTTCTTTAAGTGCAACTGATTTTGGAGTTGGCACCGCCTCTCCAGCAAATGATATTCAATTAAGAAAAACAGGAGATACAGAGTTACAGATAACAAGTGAAACTGGTACAGCGGGTCTTACTTTAGGTAGAGAAACAGGAACTAATAATACTAATAATGTTGAAATTAGATATGGACAGGATACTGGTACAGATTATGGTTCTGCACAAGCATTTGACATATTAAATTATGGTACAGGTAATTTTAACTATCATTTAAGTGCAAATAATTCAAATGCTATAGCAGGTGATTTCCATTGGCTCAAGGGTTTAAATACTCCATTGATGACTCTTACTGGTATTGGAGGATCTTTAGGTATTGGAATTACAGTGCCATCACAACAACTCCAGGTACTTGGTTCAGCTGATATTTCAGGTAATCTTATTTTAGGTGGGGATTTAACTGCAAGTTCAATTGTTAGTAATATTACTGGAAATGTAACTGGAAATTTAAGTGGTAGTGTAACTGATACAAGTGGTACATCATCATTTTATCAGGTAGTTTTTGATAAAGATTTTCTTACTGAAGTTGGAGAATTCCAAGCACAAGCAATCGGTATTGGTGTAACAATGGGTAATTCCATGCTTCGTGTAAACTCTGGATCTACCAATAGATTTTCAATAGGTTCTGGTGGTAATGTTGGTATAAAGACTGATAATGTAAATGGAAAGGCTTTATACGTAGATGGTGAAGTAGTAGTTACAACTTCATTATTAGTTGGTTCGGGTGATGCTACATCTGCTGTTGATTTCTCAGGAGCAGGTCAAGGATTAACTGGGGCATTTGCGAATAGAATGTACATGCGACCTCCAACAGTTGATAACACGCAGAAAGGTAATTTAACAGGAATGGTAGGTGGTGCCTTTATCTTTAATAGTACAAGTAGTAAATTAGAGTTTTATGATGGTAGTACTTGGACACCTTTAGAAGCAAATAGTGGTGGTGGAGAAGTAAACCAAAATGCGTTTTCTAATATCGCAGTTAGTGGTCAAAGTAATATAGTTGCAGATGCAAAACAAGATACTGTTACTTTTGTTGCTGGATCAAATATGACAATTACCACAAATGCTGGTGGTGATGAAGTTACATTTGCATCAAGTGGTGGTGGAGGAGGAGGTAGTAGTCTTGAATCTAGAACAGACACTAATGCAACAACAACATCAATAGCACAATCTGCATATGATGATATTACAATTCCAACATCTGGTAATGGATTTGCATTACTTAAAATTGCTATAAATGCTCCTGCTTGGGTTGTATTATATACTGATGATGCAAGTAGAACTGCTGATGCTGCTGGTATTTCAGGTGGTAGGTCAGAAGGAACTGATCCTACACCTGGTTCAGGTGTATTAGCGGAGGTGAGTACCACAACTGCAGGTGCGTCTACATTTAAGATGACACCAGGATTGATTGGTTGGAACGATGATGGTACACCTGCTGCACAGATTTATGCAAGAGTATATAATAAGAGAGCATCAACAGGTAGTAATTCAATTACCGTAACACTAACCTCAATTAAAATAGAGGCATAATGGCAAAATTAATAGTTGAAGTAAAACTTAAGGATGGTATTGATGAATCATCTTTCATAAGTGAATTTAATGATATTGATGAAGTATCTGTAAAAAATACTATTCCTGATATACCTACTCTTTTAGTAATGTATGTTGAGGATTCATATTTAAGTACATTTCAATCACATTCATCACTTGTACATGCAGAGAATATGCCACCAGCTTATCCTGCTATCACTTACCCCTCTATACCATCGAAGTTTACATTATCAAATAAAAAAGTAAGTGATTATCCTGGATCAAATAATAATGGTACAGATTATATTCCATATCAATTTTACTTAGATACTGATATTATGCAAAAACCTAATGGTAAAGTGGGTAATGTAAATCCAGCATATTCAAGATCTAATTATGATGATGTTGATGAATTATCTAATCAAGATTATTCATCTAATTTCACTGGAAAATATGTGGATATTATTACGATAGAAGCATCTGATAATTTTACTAGTAATGCAGGAGTTCAAGATACTCATCCTGATTTTGACGATCCTGATAATACTGGAAATACAAGGTGCGTTCCAACGGATTGGTATGGGTGTGAAGGTTCACGAAATAATCAAGTTGCAAGTAATTCTATGCTTAGTGATCATGGGATGGGTGTATTAAGTGCTGCTGGTGGAGTTAATTGTGGTTTTGCAAAGAAATCAAAACTTTATGGAACATATCTTGGAACTGATGGAGATAGCTTAACTGAAATATGCGAAGCGATTATATATTTTCATAATAATAAAAGTAATAATCCAACTACAGGAATCAAAGATCCCACAATAGCTATAGGTGAGTTTCAATATCTGGTGGACACAAATACAGGTATAAAAGTAGATGATATAGAGACAATTGTTGATCCAACTAATGGAACCTCTACTAAACCATTTGGAGGTTGGGGTAGTGATTTAACACCTTTTACTAGTAGAAATATTTTTCCATATCGTGCTCAAGATCCTAATGATGATTCATGGCATTGGATGGTCACATTTCCTCTACAATTCCTATCTTCATCAACTAAATCTGCTCTTGATTCTCTCCATGATAATGGAATTGTTTTTATAAATGCTGCAGGTAATAATGGTGGAACATATGTTAAGGAAAATGATGCAAGATGGAGTGGAACATATTGTACAATTACTGGAACAGTTGATACCTATAATTTCGTTTATAATAATACAACAAGTAAAGGCACTACCTCTACTACAAATTGGTATCCATTTAGATCATACGGACCTCATGGATTAGTAAAATCTATTGATGTAGCTGCTGGACAAAATAGTGAAACATATCCTATGTTGGATGATTACACAACTAGAGGTCCAGGTATTGATGTTGTAGGATTAGGAAGAGATACATTTACAGCATATCCTTCAAGCACAATGTCGGATGGAAATAAATGGGGAGATTTTTCTGGCACAAGTTGTGCTACACCCACAGTGGTTGGAAAAGCAGCTTGTTTAATGGAAAAATATTATGTATTAAATGGTGCTTGGCCTACACCTAGTCAGGTTAAGACTATATTGGTAACGGAATCAAAAAATGGTAATAAAAGATTATTAGACCCTGCATCCACTACTTGGTCAAATGTACCTAATGCATCATCAAGTAGTATTACTATAGACCAACAGAAGAGTGGTTTCTTTGCTGGATCATTAATAAGGTTAACAAAAAACCCTTCATTAAATGGTGGTGCATCATTTGCAGAACTAGCTGGTACTCCACCGTTTAGAGTGTTTCTTAATACTGATGTTCATACCAAGGAGCAAGCAAGAGGACAAAGACCAACATCGGGGGTTATATTTCCTAGACCAAGAAATATAAGTAATATTGGATAAATAATATTATGATTCCATTTAATTTTCTACTACTATGACTATTAATAAATCATCAGGCGATGAATTATCATTTCAGAACGATATCGAAACAGAGTTTGGAGATAATCCTGGTCGAAGTTTGGGAAGTTATCGTAATACTCATCCAGATTTTCAAAATAAAAATTGTGGTACTTTAACAGATTTACCGCTTGATACAGGGATACCAAAATCTGGTGAAATAAAATTTAGTGATTTTTATGGTAAAAAATTAAATATTGTCATTGATTACTATAATGATACAGGAAGTGCAGGTGGAGCAGAAAATAATATATTAAATCGAGAAGATGATGGTGCTCCTACAATGGCAGCGACTTGGAGATATGTTAATCAAAATAGTAGAGTAAAAGTTGTTGGTAATTATCAGTCAAAACCTACTGCCACACTCAATCAAGGTACATATAATTTGACAAATGCCACCACGAATACATCTTGGCAAGGTGGTAAAAAAGTTTTTATTCATGTAAATAAAAAGGTAGGTGGAATGAAATCAGTGGCTCAAAGTGATAGAAATAGAGTTGCCCTAAGAACAGGTGGTTGGCCAAATAACACAGATTTACAAATTGACATTGGTTCATCAGGTAGATTACAAGGTGCTGGTGGTGCTGGAAGAAAAGGAACTACTAATGGTGGAACCCCTGCACAAGCTTTGCCTGGTACAAGTGCATTGGGTGTAGAATATGCAGCACAAATTAATAATAATGGTATTATAAGATGTGGTTATGGTGGAGGTGGAGGTGGAGCAGGATCAAACTCTGACCCAAACAAAAGTATGACTGACTATGGAAGGTCAGGTGGAGGCGGTGGCGGTGGTGCTGGCATCCCTGCTGGTGTTGGAGGAGCTGCAAACGGTGGTGGATATGGTGGTAGTATTGGTACTGGTGGTGCTGGTGGTGCTGGAGACCATGATGGTGGCGGTGGCGGTGGCGGTGGTGCTGACCACGGTGCTGGTAGCGGTGGCGGTGGTAATGGTGGTAATGGTGGAGACCAACCAGCAATATCAACAAATGGAAGTGCTGGTAATCCATCTGTTGGTGCATCAGGAGGTGCAAGAGGAATTAGAGGATATGGTATAATATTTGGTTCAAGTTCAATTCAATCTAATAGTACAGGAAATACAACTGTTTCTGCTAATCAAGGTGGTGTGGTTGTTGGAGGTATATACTAAATTAAATGATTATTATTATGGATGATGTAGTAGGTAATACTACATTTGAGACTGATTGTATTAATTCATTACAGCAGAATAAAAAAAAGACGGGTGATGATAATTACAAAGAGAAATGGTATTCTTTAGATGAAGAGCATCATTTTCAAGATTTTTGTGTGCAAATGTTGAATGTTGCAGGGTCATTTTTTGACTTATCTACATGTAAAGGTTATGAATTTTGGAGTCATTTTAATACTAGACCAAGAGGTTGGCATATTGATCAGGACGAGAAGTTGGTGAGCACAACGGGACAAACTAGATTTCCATTGTGTTCTGTGGTATACTATGTAAAGGTGAAAGATTTAAAAGGAGGAAAATTGCATATTGAAGATGATATAATCACTCCTAAATCAAATCGTATGGTTATTTTTTCACCAAATTTAAATCATTGTGCAGAACCTTTTATGGGTGATAGAATAACATTATGTGTAAATCCTTGGAGTGTTAAATTATGATTAATGATTTTATATCAGTTGTTGATAATTTTATGACACCTGATGAATGTTTGGAATACATTAGTTTAATTGAACATTATATCAGTAATGGTGTAATTATCAAAGAAAATGAGTCTTTTCATAGTAGAGATCATTATACTATGAATTTTAATAATGATGGTAATTATAATGTCTTATCGGGAGACAATATATCTCTTAAATTTCTTCCATCATTGATAAATCCAATAAACAACTATCTTAAACATTATAGTGTGCTTGGTAAAGAAAAATTGTTGATGTATGATACAAAGGTTAAAAAAATTCCAATAGGTGGTGGTTTTCATGATTGGCATTATGAAAATATGGGATTACAAGTTTCCCCTAGAAAATTAGTAATTCAACTATATCTTAATACAATAGAGGAAGGTGGTGAAACAGAATTTTTATATATGAATAAGAGAATTAAAGCAGAGCAAGGTAGACTAATTATTTTTCCCGCTGGATTCACTCATACACATAGAGGTAATCCACCAATAGGACAAGATAAGTATATTGTGTCTACTTGGGGAGTATCACAGGATAATAATTTATGAAAGTGATTATTAAAATAGAAAAATATATTTCAGAGAAAAATTTTGTTAAAGTGAAAATGACCAGATTACACTCTCATAAATCAATAGATGATGTAGTTTCAAAAAATATTAGTTGTGATGGTCTGAATATGGATGATTGTGAATTATTTGTAGATAGTTTGATTGATAAAATATCACATTTTATACAAATACAGGATGATTCTCAACCAATATTAGATGAAAATAAATCTGAAAAAATAACAGGTAAACTAGATATTAATAAATTAGTTGGTAAAGTAATTGAAGGTAGAATAAGTAAAAGTTTAAGACCTATAAAGATGAGAAGATTAGAACTATGATGAGATATTTTAGAAAATGTGAAGAATTTTCTATATGTGGTGCTTTAGGTAAAAAGGACGAGATTATAGCAGAATCTGCGAAAGAAAATATTACTCAATTTCAAATTATAGTTAGAGGAAATGGTAAAGTTGCTAAACCATTTGAATCTAATTTTATAGAATTAAAAAACAGAGAAATATCTGATGTTCGTGCGTTAATTGGTTCAGATAGAATTTATAAACCATATGAGGATTTTGAAATATATGGATTTAATTGTATTGGTGACTATAAATCTTGGTCAGCAAGAAAAATAATAAATTCATTTCATGGTGATGATAATAGTTGGTTGATATGTTTTGATGGTAGACCTATTATAAATGGAATAACTTTAGAGAAAATGAATTATGCAAAATTAACAAATAAGAAATATAATGTTGATATTAATGATGCCATTGTTGGAGTATTTACTAAATTATGATAACTAAATTAGATTTACAAAGATTATATGAATGGGCATCTAATACTAATTTTCCATTAAGAAATGAAGTTATTACGTCAAAGTATATGGGATATGGTATGAAAATATGCCATATAAAGATTGGTAAGAAAAGAAAGATGTATCCTAATAAAAATATTACTCGAACAGTTTTAGATATATTTGAAAGAGATGATATATATGGAGCATATTATTTGTATTATCCACCAAATATGAAAGCAAAACCTCATGTTGATTATAATCCATTTAAAACAAATTATTTGAGAGTACAAATACCTGTAAAAATACCGAATAATAATAAAAATAATGAATGTTATATTGAATGGGTTGAAACTAAAGAAATAGTTTATTGGAAACAGGGCAAAGTAGAATTATTTGATGTAGAAAAACTTCATCAAGGTGCTAATGATTCAAATGAATCAATGGAGTTTTTATATATTGATATTGATCCTAATACTAAAGTAGAATTATGAGTCAAATTTTTAATATTTTTCCAACCACAATTTATGTTGGTGAAGTCGAAAATCATTCCACATTTAAAACCAATTTTTTAGAGATATATGATAAATTTGATTATGAAGAGAATGAATTATCTAATACTGTAAGTGAAGGGCAGGTCAACCCTCTAATTCATCTTGAACCATCAATGGATGATATGTTCAAGGAGATTATAAGACATGTTAAATTATATGTTTTAGATACACTTAAATTTAAGGATATGTTTAATTATAGTATAACAAAATCTTGGATTTCTAGAACGAGAGATAGTAAAGAAATACCTTGGCATATTCACTCAACAAGTCACGTTTCATTTGTATATTATTTGAATATACCACCTTATTCTCATACAACTAGATTTTTGAATAATGAGAATTATAACAGTCTATTTCTTGGTGCTAATTCTCATAATAATAATGATGATAAAAATATGATTGCTGAGTTCAATGTTCTTAATTCTAAAACATTCTTCATACATCCACAGGAGGGTCACGTTGCATTATTTCCAAGTCGATTATCTCATGGTACAGAATGTATTAAGCAAGATTTTAATGGTGAGAGATTATCAATCGTTGGGGACGTAAATTTAATATTAAAAGAAGAACATTTATTACATTCGATGGGATTGATTGATGAAAAATATTGGAAGAAATATGAGTGACCCAATCTAAGAACTGTCACAAGCCCCTGCACAAGGGGTTTTTTAATGCTATAATAAGTATATCGAAAGGAAATTATGCAACTCAGACCCCATCAAACACAAGCACTACAGGCAATGGAAGATAATGACTTAGGACAGGTCATTGTTCCTACTGGTGGTGGCAAGACAATGTGTATGATACACGATGTGATTCGTGAGATTTCA
>MDTC01256614.1_pt1 | contig 10010 bp, 11 predicted proteins | sample 811181 | NCBI WGS metagenome assembly MDTC01 (sample SAMN05326644, study PRJNA326480) | marine metagenome | isolation source: seawater | place: Pacific Ocean: North | collected 2011
AAAAAATTAAAACCTGAACATTATAAGGGTATATCAATTGGATTATTTAATACACCATGTGGGGGTTTTGGTGATATTATTGTATGTAAGACATTTTATGATTATTTAAGGGAATGGTATCCAACGGCAAAAATATCAATATGTACAACTGCGCCTCAAAAATACAAAGATTTGGGAATCGATGGTAATATCTATAAATTATATAGTCTTGATGGTAACGATGAAAATGAATGTATTGATTATGATAATTTAGTACTAAAGAAGAAAGTCAAGTTTGATATTATGATTACAATTCCAATTATAAATAAAACATTTGAGATTAATCAATTTAAGAAATTAATTAATTATGCAAATGTTTTCAATACATTTAGTGTAAGTGAATATAATGGAGAATATCCACCATATACCTTTCCTATTGGTGTTGGAGAAGGTAATTTAGGGTTATTATTTAATAATTTTAAATGGAAACAACAAAATATTATCTCAAAACCATATGCGATGGTATATATTCAACCATCTCCTGAGTGGGGAGTGCATTCAAAGACATGTTTCTTATCCTTCATAGAAATGATATGTAAAAAATATAGTAAACAACATTCTAAGTTTCAGGTTGTGATACCTTCATGGATTGATGAAGAGGTATTTGAAAATGATACTTTTAGGAGAAAAATTATCAAAGTAGTTAAGAAGTATTATGATTCTATTTATTTTATTGATGAAGAAGGTGGAAGAGATTTAGATCCAATTTATGGAAAGAAAAACTCTACATCGAAAATAACCTTTCGTGCGGATATTTTACCGCAAAAAAGAGATATCTTTATTTCACTTATGAAAGACAGTGTAAGAGATATATTGGTTACGGGGGATCAAAGTCTAACTGATATTCTATCATGTTGTAAGAGAAAAAGAGTATGGTATCAAATAGCTCCATGGAAGAAGGGATTAGCAAATAATTTATCAGGACATTTACCAAATAAGTATTATTCAACATTTAAGACATCCTGTGGAACGTTAAAATCGGTTAATACAGATATAGAATGGCGTGATTTTATGAAAAACTATGATTTTCGAGTGAATGGTAAAAAGAGAATGGATTCAATACTAATTGCAAATTATCATCATAAATTAATGAAAGGGAAACCATCAATATTAAATAAGTTATTAGATATTATTGAACATTCAAGATTCTTAGATTCCGCAGTAAAAAAAATTAATAAATTATAATTTATTAATTATAAATAAAATATTATAAATTATATATAATGACACTATTAAATATATTTGATACTTTAAATATTGCGGGGATTACGGTATCTTCTTCTTTAACTGGGAATGAATGTCTTTATAATCTATTAACAGTTGAAGATAATGCTATCCTTACTACAATTAAAGGAATGGATAATATTTATGATTTATCAAGGAACGAAGAAGCATTAAATTATGTTGAAAAACTCATCCTTGCTTTTGTAACCTTATCAGATGATCAAACCATTCAATATACAAATTGTTTAGAAACAATATTAGACGGATATGAATGTGATAACCATAATGTTTCTGAAGGACCAATTGATCTAATAAGGGAGTTAGTAAAATTACCAGTAAATACTGAAAATTATACGGAAGAAGAAATAAATAAGGTCGTAAATCGAATTGTTATCTATATACCCGATATTATTAAAATAATTTTAAAGATATCAGAAAATTTTGAAAATAATAAATGTGGTAGAGTTTCTTATAATACAAAGGTTTTAAAGATAATTAATAATAAGATTATTAAAAATAATTCAGTTGATTTTTCATTTCCAGATATTGGTTTCAATGATTTCTTTAATGGATTTCAGGATAATATAATTAGTAAAAGTATATTATTATTATTTATTGCATTTATAATCGGTAAAATAATTGGATTATTTAATGTTCAATATAATATTAATAAATAAAATTAAGGCTCTTGTAATACCTTAGTTTTAGGTGATCAAGATTTGTTGATGATATATTATAATGATTAATTATAAAATAACAATAATCAATTGTATTTGTATCGTTGTGATTAATTAAGATAAGACCATTTTTTCGAAACATTTTTTTTAACATATAAATATTATTATTTATTTAGATTACGTTTAAATCAATATACATTACTTAAACGTAATACTTCTACTATAATTAGATACTAACTAAACACTGATATTGTGACCTATGAGTCATATTATATCAAGACAAGGTATTGAGAAAGATAAATTATCTGTATTTTTACGTGATTTATCAACGGACTTGAATGTAAATCTGAAACATATGATTGAGGATACAATTATAAAGGTAAATGAAAAAAATGAGAAGGCGAGTAAAAATTATCAACGAGGAAAGAAAAAGAAACCTATAATGAAGAAGAAAGATATTATTATTCAACAACAAAATGAGAAACGGAAAAAAGATAATATTAAAGAGGATTATAATCGAATTAAGTATTTAATTGATAATCTCGATATAAAAGAACCATTTAAATTAATTAATAATTTACGAACCGAAGAAGGGATTGTGGAATATAAAGTTTTACTTTTGAATAAATATTGGAATGAAAAAAGAAAGAACATGAAATTTATTTTATTATTATTTTGTGAATTACGAGATTCTACAAGGAATGAAGAGGATAAAAAAATAATAGATAAGATTAAAACTTCTCTCGAAGAATGTGATTATAAATTATTTATGATGAAACACATGGGAGATATGTTACCACCATTAGATTATTGGATAAATGCACCAAAGAAGTTTGATGATTGGCAAAAAGAAGTGATTAATTATATTAATCAAAAAGAGAGTGTAATAGTAAAGGCACCTACATCCTCTGGTAAATCATTTATAGCAATGGCATCTGGAATCTTACATAGTAAAGTCTTATATGTATGTCCTGCGAAACCAGTTGCATATCAAGTTGGTGCTCATTTTATTCATATGGGATATAAGGTTCATTTTTTATTAGATAATATATCTCATTTTTCATATAATTCTCAGACAAACATATTTATTGGGACACCAAAAGAAATAGAGGCAAATATAAATAAAATAGGATTTGAATATGATTATACTGTATTTGATGAAATACATAATCTAAATCGAAATGAGGATGGACATATATATGAAAATATTATTAAATCTGTAAACTCTAATTTCATCGCTTTATCAGCAACAGTTAATAATATTGATTTCTTAAGAGACATATTTCAAAAAATTAATCCTAAACATAAAATTAATTATGTCGAGTATAATAAGAGATTCATAAATCATCAAAGGTGGATATGGGATGGTGATAAATTAAATCAGATACATCCCCTATCTGTATATGATAATGTAACTGATAACTATGAAGATAATCAATTATCGTATACACCTCGTGATTGTGCAATTATTTGGGAGAAGATATATGAAGTATTTGAAGATATTGATATAGATACTGATTTATTGGACGATTGTTCTCCAGATGATTATTTTAAGGAAGAAGGTATGTTAACCCTTGAGGATTGTAAAGAATATGAAATGTTTATTAAGAATAAATTAACAGAGTGGTCTAATAAATATCCTAATGAGGTTCAAGAAATTTTTGATTCTTTTAAAATTGAAAGGAATACATTACAGAAGATTCATGGAAATGATAATATTATTCAATTTATTCAGAATGCAAAAAAGAAGGATATGTTTCCTATGATAATGTTTCATATGGATGAATGTGAATGTAAGGGTATTTTCAATCGTATTTTTGAATATTTGAATAAGAAGGAGATGGAAGAGTATCCCTTTCATTATGATATACTTGAGAAGAAAGAAGAATTGTATCAAAAATATGTTATTAATCGTGAAAAATTTAGAACTGGTATCAAAGTAAATCTGAATACAACGAATGCGCAATATGATATTAAGGAGAAATTGGATAATTTTGATCGAAAAGAAAAAAATACATTTATTGAAGGTATCATTCAATATTATAATCAAAAGTTAAATGAGATAAATAAGACAGAAAATGAGAAAATAAAGAAAGTCCAAAGAAATAATTTGAAACGTGAAATGAATCAATTTATTTCGAATCCTGATTTCTGTTCGCAAGATGTATTTAAAAAACATGTTGATTTTATCTTTACAAATTCAAATGAACCTATGTCCGGAGAAACAATCCGTGAAGTAAGACGTGAAATTAAGAACACTTTAGGTATTAAAATACCTTATGAGAGTCCTTTATTTCAGATGTTAAAAAGAGGAATTGGTATTTATATTGAAAACATGCCAGATGAATACAATTGGATCCTTCAAAAACTATTATCTAAAAAAGAGATAGGAATTGTTATTTCAGATGAAACATTATGTTTAGGTATTGATTTACCTGTACGCACATCTTGTTTTTTGGGAATTAATGGAAATAAGATAACAAATGAAAACTACCTTCAAATGTCTGGAAGGGCGGGTCGAAGAGGTAAAGATACTCAAGGGAACATTATTTTTTACGGAGATATAGATCATTCAAACTTAATGAGGAGTTCAAATCCAGATATTATTGGGTGTTCAAAACCAATTTATGATAACTATAAGGTATTACGTCGATATAGAGAGGACAGTACTATTTTTGAGAATCTAATCCATTCAAAACGAGAATATATTCAAGTTGGGAAGTATAATACATTAAGTAGTGAGAATGATAAACTAATATGGTATCTTAGGAATTATAAAGACTCTATTTATTTTATAAGTCAACTATATAATTATGAAATAAACTTATATAAGATGAATGAAAATGACAGACCAATGTATATCATTCAAAAAATATACGATTTCATTAATAATGGAAAGAATGAAATCTTCGATTGTTATAAATTTAAAAAATTGAATCGTTACAGAGACATTAATATTATTAAGGAATACATTGAGGTCTTAATGGGTATTTATAATAATATAAGGAAGGATAAATATATGATTCTTCGAAATACATGTCTTACAGTGTTTAAGACATTAAATTATATCGTATTTAATAGTACCATTTAGATTTTAATTTTTATAACAATCTTTGCAAAGACAGGTTTGATTATGATATATTTTCTTAACACAATTGATACAATATCTTGCACGGTGAATGGTACCATCCTCTTTAGTAAACTTACAATCCTCTCCGATACATTCACCTGCAATATTACAATGAAAGAATTGATTACAAATATTACAGTGTATTTTAAGTTCTTTTGATTTGAGATTGAATGGATTTTTACATCCACCACAATAGATCACTTCTCTTCCAAATTTATCAAAGAAAGAGGCAGGGAGTCTTTCTTCTGGTTCTGGTTCTTTATATTTTTCACTGGTATCTTCAGGAAAGACTTTGTTTTTTTTCTGAAAACAGCGCATATCTTCTCATTCAATGAATAGTAGTTACTTACTGAAACTTAATCAAATCAAATTTAAAATATTTGTATAAGTATAATGAGTGGTGTTGGATCGAGAGCAGAGGTATATCATGGAACGAAGGAACGGACATCTGGGGGATTAAGAAAGAAGGACTTAATGTGGAAGAATGGTCGTATTCTCTCAAAGAAGGCGAGTCGTGCGGCGAAGAAATCGAAGAATTTAAAAGAGGCGGGGTGGACCGCAATCCCAGGCGAGTTCGGTGCTGTTCGTATCGAAGACGTAAAAAAATCTAAAAAGAGTAAAAAGGGTAGTAAGAGAGCAAAGAAGAAGAAGAAATAAATGATATTAATCTATTTTTATAAATTATTTAAAATGATCTTAACTATAAATAAATAGTTATATTTGATGGTGACGATTTTTAAGGTTGAAAAGGATGGTAAAACTATAGACTATTCATATGAACAAGATAAAACAGTCTTAGATTTAAAAGAAGAAATAATTAAAGATTTTAAAGTTAGTAGTCCTTACATTGATATTAATTTTACAATTGAACGACCAATTCGAGTCCTTGGTAAATTTAATTTAGAACCTGGAGTACTTGCAAGGACACTTGATATGTATCAATTGGATCGATTTGGAATTAAAGACCGTACAGTTACGGCAACATTCGATAGTATTGACGATTATGTTCAGGAAGAAAGAAATCATAAAAATAAAGGGACTGGAGTGATTTTAAGAGAATCAGTCCCTTTTAATATTAAGTCAATGGATGATTTCCCTCAATTATCCTAATAATTTATAAATTTGATAAAATAATTTAAAATATAGTAGAATAGTAATAGAAATGATTATTCCGATAAGATGTTTTACATGTGGATGTGTTATTGCCGATAAATGGGAACCCTTTATTGATCTTATTAAAGAGAAGAAGAGTAAGTCAACTGAAAACACAGATGATTTAGATATTCAATATATTAAAATTGAAGATGATGGAGCAATAAAGAAATCAGTTGAAGGAGAGGCATTAGATGAACTTGATATGCATAAATATTGTTGTCGTCGGATGTTTCTTGGTAATGTCCATTTAATTTCCTATATTTAAAATATAACAAATATTATATTAATGACAGTGATCGATGGTTCTAGATTACGAGAAATACAAGGAAAACTTAATAATTTTACAAATGAAGATTATGAAAAATTTATAGGATTAAAGACAACAATAAATGAGGCAGTTGATATTTTACCAGAAGTTACAAGTGATGAAACAACTACTGGAAGTACCGAAGTACTTAATTGGGAAAGGTATGTAACTGAATTAGGTACTAAAATTAATTCACTAAATGAAACCTTCCTTTTAAATACTGAAGTCGATGGTACAGTTACATCAACAACAAATTCTTCAAAGGATATCCCTGGTTATATATCAACTGAAATATATTCAAATGTAAAAGATCAACGTGAAGAGATAAAGAGAAAAAAGGAAAAACATAAAGAAAAGAAGAGTATCTTAGATTTACGAATGAATGATATTATCGATAATACTGTTTCATTTATAATAGATTTTCAAAAAGATTATACTTATCAGTTATACAAGGTCGATTTAGAATCTAAAATGGATAATAAAGAAAGTAATGTATTTAAGAATATAATGAAATATTTCATTGCATTTTTTTATCATTTAAGTGAAAAAGATAATATGTTATATTTTGGTATAATATTAATAATTCTTTCTATTATATTATATCTATTTAATATAGTAAGAGAATGATATATTTTCCGGAAATAGATTTGAATAATAAAAAAACGTTAATACTAATATTTATTCTATCTCTATTCATGTTATTTTTTAATAAAATAGAAATTCAGACATTAGTTGCAATCATTACAATAATTATGATTATTATTAATTATTCTGAAGTAAATAAGACTCTTAAAAAGGGTTTTAAAAAGGAAATAAATAATTATGATTATAATATAAGAATTGAGAATCTATTGCAAAAACTGAAAAAATATAAGAAGAAATCCCCTGTAAATTATAAAAGGGCAATGGAATATTGGAGGCAATTTATTATTACACTAAAAATATTAGAGGATGATAATCTTAAAAATTACAATCAATATTTTGAGAATGCTTATCATTATTTAACTGAATCAATTAATATGTTTCAAAGTTTTGGTGTCGATTCAAGTGAGAGACAATATGTTGACGGTATGAAATATGGAGATTATGAAAATACAAAAGATTTAAATAATATTACAAAATTAACAAAAGAATTATATCATGAAGGTTATAATTTACTTTATAATCTATCACTAAGATTAAATAAACGATGGAAAGAAGATGCAAATATACATAATAAAGAAATTGTTTTTGAACATCCGCACCCATATAATAAAAAAACAACAAGTTATGATTTCTACCTTTAATATGTTAAAAATTATAAATAATAATGTTTTTTTTATAGTAAATGGAGTCTGTGTTTAACATTGAACCAACTGAATTAAATGTGAGAAGAATAATTCATGATTATCAGTATGATTTTTTCCATACTATAGACATATCTAATAAAGAAATATATTATGATATAATAAATTCATATTCAACATTTAAGATAAAAAATATATATAATTTTATTTATCTTCGTATTTATAAATTAAATAAATTATTTGATGAAATAGATTTAATTGAGAAATATAATGGTAAAATAACACCAGAGATATTTAATACTCAATTAAAGAATTATATTAATGATAATATTATTAAAGCAATCATTATTATGAATTCGATTCAAATATATATCACTTAATTAATTGATAAGTTCATTGATTTAGTGATACTTTTTTTCTCAGAAGGTAATGGTTTCTTCCTATATAATTTAAGGTTGTTTTTATAATTATCATTATTAATCTCATAACTATCAACTATATGGTTGATAGGTAATATTGGTGGTATTTTAACATCATGGACATTATTATTATCAAAATTACTTCGATATTCTTCGATTGTTAAATTTCCCCCAAATTTTTTAAGTAATAATCGATTTGGAGCAATCTCAACCTTTCTATCTTTTACTCCGCACATTTTATTTGAATATAAATTAATCAATGAAATAATTTCATAGTTTCTTGGATAGTTTTCAACTGAATATCGCGCACAACATTCCAGAGAACAAAAATCACCATAGATATAAAAAATTCCATCGATATATTTCACAGGAATACCATAGATTAAATTATGAAATGGATGACAACAATTCCAACATACTTCACTTTTATTTTCTTGTGTATCTCCTACACTAGTTTCAATATTACTTTCAATATTATTAAATGGTTCAATAACTGTAGTCTCCTCTTTAAACTTATTTAATTTTACTATTAAATTGTCGGTTATTTTTGATTTATTTTTAGTATCTTCAACAATCACTTTTTTCTTAGGTTTTCTACCCCTTTTTTTAGGTATTGGTTTTTCTTTAGTACTCATATGTTTGTTATATTTTAATATTTTAAAATCTATTCTTTAATATCCTTTTTATCATTTAATTTGGTGTCAAATAAATCGAAATAAATATTATTTGCAACTATCTTATAAACAATTAACCAAAATATGACTGTACCTAATATTAAGAATAAAGTAGTTTGAATGAACATACTACTGAATAAACTTATTCCTGGGTTATTCATGTAAAATAAAAACTGTACCGTGAATTGCATTACTATTGTTCGAAGAATATCATATACCATAGGTATTGTTTCTGGATTCAATTTACTGAAATCTTTTAATTTGGTAAGTAGTTCCATATATTACATATCAATAAAAAAAATATAGTATTAATCCTAAGTTTATAAGTTTATTTTAGAAGTTTATTTTATTCTTAATTTATAAATGAAGGGACTACGTATAGAAAGTAATATACCATTAATACTAATTACACTTACCATTATCGTGGTTATTGTTATTGGTTATTTAGAATTGCGTAAATTATCAAACCGTATTGATACTCTTGAAATTCAATTTAATTCGATTAATAAAAAAGAAAGTTCAGAAAAAAGTAATCAATACCTTTCAAATACTAAAGAATTAGACCATATGGATGATGAAAAAAATGAACTTGATGAAGAACTTGATGAAGAACTTGATGAAGAACTTGATGAAGAACTTGATGAAGAACTTGATGAAAATATTGATGAAAGTGATGATGACGATGACGATGACGATGACGATGACGATGACGATGACGATTATAGTACAACTTCTTCAGAAGAAAAATTAATAGATGAGGAATCTAAAAAGATTAACATCTTACCCCAAGGAAATACCCGTTTATTAGAAAAAGAAGTAGTTGTAAGACATATTAATGAAGTATACCATAATGAAACTTATAATAATGATATACATATTGATTCTGATAGTAGTGAAGATAATGTAGAAGATAATGTAGAAGATAATGTAGAAGGATATAATATCCAAGGATACAATGATAATATCCAAGGATACAATGATAATTTAGAAGGCATACAGGATAATGAACAATGTTTCGAGGATAATGACGAAGACTTACAGGATAATGACGAAGACTTACAGGATAATGACGAAGACTTACAGGATAATGACGAAGACT
>MDTC01113233.1_pt1 | contig 10008 bp, 12 predicted proteins | sample 811181 | NCBI WGS metagenome assembly MDTC01 (sample SAMN05326644, study PRJNA326480) | marine metagenome | isolation source: seawater | place: Pacific Ocean: North | collected 2011
CCATCAGATGTTATTAGAAAACTACCTTTTCCTTTAACAAAAGATAAATTTTTTCTTTTATAATTTGGTGCTAAAGCGCTCATATTTACTTATAATTTTTTTTTTTTTATTTCACAGGAAAAATTTTCAACCTCAAGTTATAAAAAATACCAAAAATTTGTTGAAAAAATTAAAATAAGACTTGTTTGGTAGTAACATATGCAAGATGATGTTGTAAGTTATTTAATTTTCACTAGATATAGTAAATATGAGCTGGACAGACGAAAAAGTTAATAAATTGAGAGAGTTGTGGGGCAAAGAGAAAACTGCAAGTCAAATAGCAGAAATTATTGGTGGTGTTTCAAGAAATGCAGTAATAGGAAAGGCTCATAGACTAAATCTGTCAATAAAAATTAAGGCAAGGCCATCTTCAAATTTAAATAAAAACTATATAAAGAATCAAAGCGAACAAATTAAATTTAAAGGGAAAAGAGGAAAATTTAAATCACTTTTGTTAGATAAAAACTTTGAGGAAGCAAAAAATCTAAGCTTAGAAGAGTTGAATGAAGAGACATGTAAATATATGGAAGGCAATCCTGATGAGAAAGACTCGAGTTTCTGTGGCAGGAAAACAGTAGAAAAGTTCTCATATTGCCCTCTACATTTAATGATAGTTTTTCAACCAAAAGGTAAAAAAGAAGATATTGTTGATAAAGAAGATGATGTACCTAAGTTTATTGAGAAAAAAATAAAATCAGCTTAGTTTAAAAGTTTTTCTTTTGCTCTTTCAAATTCTTCTTCAGTCAATAAACCTTCATTTTTAAGTTTATTAAGCTTTATAATTTCATCAGAGATATTTTTGTTTTCTAACTGCGACTCCATTACATCATTTTGATTGTTATTTAAATCGTCTTTTATATTTCTTCTAGCTTCAATACCCATACTAATAGGTCTAATAGAAAAGTATATTACTGCTAGTAATAAAAAAATACACAAACCAATAACTAGAAAATTAATCATTTATTCCTTTAATTCATTTTGTTTTGCAAATTGTCCACCTGTTCTCCAATTATAACTATATTTTTCAATTTCAATTTCAAATCTTTTTTTTGATACAAACCCTAGATCCATATTTGTTTTATGTAAACCTGTATTTACATTGTCATATTTTAATAATCTTAACTGATCTTCTGTCAACAAAGGGTTGGGTAATATTTGTAATATTTTTGCTGTTAATGAAGCTAACCTTAAAGGCAAAGGTAAAAGAATTCTTTTTTTTTGTATAGATTTTAATAATTTTTGAATAATCTCTTTAAATGATAATTTTTCAGGACCCAAACATTCTAATGTTAGATCATTATTTTTACTCTCAATTACTTTAAATGTAATCTCTACTAAATCACTTACATGTATGGGATAAAATTTAGTTTTTCCTTGATAATATAAAGGCATTAGAGGTAGTCGGCTCAATAAAGTCATAAATCTTGTTGTAAATTTATCATCCACTGAATAAACGATTGAAGGTTTTATAATTATAGAGTTTTTAAAATTTTTTTTTGCTATTTTTTCTCCCTCTAGCTTACTGATAGCATATTGGCTATCAATAGCATTTTCAACACCAAGAGATGAAAAATGAATGAACTTTTCAATTTTAAACTTATTTGATTTAAGTGAAAGCAAATTGGGTAGATCTGAGTGTATTGTTTTAAATTGATTTTTTTTTTTCTCATATAAAATTCCAATTAAATTTATGCAAATATCACATTTTTTTATTAAAGCTTCTATTTCATCAGAATTGAAACGATTAATTTCGACAATATTCAGATATCCTGGATTTGCTTGTGTCTTAAGTAAATAACCTGCTCTATGTATATTTCGAGTGACTGCAGTAATTCTATAGTTATTTTGGGATAACTTTCTTATTAAATTTCTGCCAATTTGGCCTGTTGCACCGAAAAGTAGAATTTCTTTTTGTTTCATATATATATTCTATCAAATGAAATTAGATATTAAATTACACAAGGAGGATTTGCCAGATGAATTAATCCTAGGTGACAATATATCTGTAGATTGTGAATTTATGGGACTTAATGTCGAAAGAGACCAGCTTTGTTTAGTTCAAATCTCATCAGGTAATAATGATGCCCATATTGTTCAGCTGAATAGAGAAAATTATAATGCACCAAATCTAAAAAGAATATTACAAGATAAAAAGATTAATAAAATTTTTCATTATGCGAGGGCAGATCTTTTATTTATTAAAAAATACTTAAAAGTGAGAGTGGAAAATATTAATTGCACAAAAATAATGAGTAAAATTGCAAGAAGTTATAGTGATAAACATGGATTAAAAGATTTAATAAAAGAATTTACTGGGAATGATATAAATAAAACTCTTCAATCTTCAGATTTTGGAGGTGAACTATCAGAAAAACAATTAAATTATTGTGCAAAAGATGTCATTTATCTTCATAAAATATATTATAGTCTTAAGAATATTCTTATAAGGGAAAAAAGAGATTACCTATACACTGATGCTATAAAATTTATTCACTGCAGAGTAGATTTAGATTTAGCGTCATTTACATCTGATATATGGTCGCATTAAATGCATAAAGATAAAATTCAAATAATTGCTAAAGATGTTATTCAGCATGAAATTACAGCTTTAAAAAATTTAAGAAAAAATATCAATAAATCTTTCTCAAAAGTTGTTAAATTAATCTTAAATTGTAGACATGGGAAAATAATTATTTCTGGTGTTGGAAAAAGCGGGATAATTGCAAGAAAATGGGCTGCAACATTTTCATCCACAGGAACACCTTCATTTTTTTTAGATGCTGCAAATGCAAGCCATGGTGATTTAGGTCAAATAACATCAAATGATATTGTAATTTTAATTAGTAACAGTGGCCAGAGTGATGAGTTGAAAAATATAGTTCAATATACCTCAAGAAATAAAAATATTAGATTAATTGGAATAACGTCTAAAAAGGAATCTATATTATTTAAAAATTCTGATGTTAGTTTTCTTATGCCATTAATAAAAGAAGCAGGTCCAGAGAATATAGTTCCAACATCATCAACATCTGCACAACTTGCCTTAGGAGATGCTATTGCAATTGCGTGTATGAGAGCCAAAAATTTTACTAAGTTTGATTTTAAAAAATTTCATCCAAGTGGAAACTTATCTTTAAGACTTAAGACTGTTAGTGACTTAATGGTAACTGGAAAAAAACTGCCTGTTATAAACGACAAAGTAAAAATGAAAAATGCTTTAAATATAATTAATAAAAAAAAACTAGGAGTCTTAATAATTAAGCAAAAGAATGGAGATACATGTGGAATAATTACAGATGGTGATTTAAAAAGAATTGCTCAAAAATATAGTAAATTTGATGAATTAGAACTACGTAAAGTAATGAAAAAAAATCCTGTAACTGTCAATAAAGATACACTGGCTGCAACTGCGTTATCAATTATGAACTCAAAAAAAATTACCTCTCTTTGTGTGCATAAGGATAGAAAAATAAAAAAAACAATCGGTTTGATACATATGCATGATATTTTAAGATCTAATATTAACTGATGTCTGCAAAATCTTGGTTGCAACTAATATTATTAATTTTAATATTTCTGATAATTGGCGGAATATATTTCTTATATTTTTACTCAGGACCGTTAAAAGATCAAAATTTATTAACTAACACAATAAATAAAATCAACGAAAAAGATCTTAGCGAAGAAAATATTATAGAAGAGGAAATACTAGAGGATATAATTGTTGATAAAAATAATTTTAACAAAAATCAAAGAATTCTCAATTTAAATACAGATGATTTAAATCAAAATAAAAATTTGAAAAATAGCTCTATAGAAACTAGGGAAAAAAATAATAAAGAAATAATCAATAAAGAAAACAAAAATATAAAAAATTTGACTAAAGAAATAGAGTACATTACTTCAAATAAAGATGGAGACATCTTTAAAGTTTTAGCTAAATATGGAAAAACGAATATAAAAAATTCAAATATATTAGATTTGGAACAAGTAGATGGCATAATATCTTCCACAACTAGATCTCAAATATATATTACTTCTGATTACGCAAAATATAATTATGGAAATCAAAATTCTCAATTTTACAGCAACGTTGAAATAAAGTATGATAATAAGACACTTTATTGTGACAATCTAGATTTGAAAATAAACGAGAATTATGCTGTTGCCTACAATAATGTGACAATTAAAGACAATAAATCAATAATGAAGGCTCAAGTGGTAATATTAGACTTAATAACTAAAGATATAAAAATAAATTCACAGGATAAAATTAAAATTATTACAAACTAATGGCATTGATTAAAAAATTTAGAATTAAGAATTTTAAAGGTAATGAAACTATTGTTGAAATAAAAAATGCTTCAGTTTTTTATAACAAAAGACAGATTTTAAATAATTTAAATTTAATAATAAAAAAGCAAGAAATTCTTGGTATGCTGGGACCGAATGGTGTTGGAAAATCCACAATATTTAATCTCATAACAGGTCTTAAAGATCCTAATTATGGGGAAGTAATTATTGATGGAATAAATGTTACAAATCTTCCAATTAATGAGAGATTCACAAAGTTTAGACTTGGACTGGTTCCACAATATGGAGGATTGATACATGATTTAACATTGTTAGATAACTTAAAACTTGTGGCTGAAATACATATTAAAGAAAAAGAGTTAATAGAGCAAAAAGTTAATAAGCTAATTACTCAATTTGAGTTTGAGGCATTATTAAATATAAAAGCCAAACATTTATCTGGTGGTCAAAAAAAAAAATTGGTAATTGCAATGGCTTTAATAAATGATCCGAAAATACTTTTATTAGATGAACCATTTGCCGCCTTAGATATTTTAACTATTAAAATGCTACAAGAAATAATATTAAATTTGCAGTCTACAAATGAAATATCAGTCGTTATATGTGATCACCAAGCCAGAGATTTGTTAAATTGTGTTGATAGAGCAATAATATTATCTAATGGCAAAATTATTGCATCTGGTAGCCCTAATGAAGTAATCACAGACAAAGCTGCAAAAACAGAATATTTTGGAGATGAATTCAATATAAATTAATTCATAATGCCGAAATACATTAAAATATTAAGTAAAATTAATCCTTACAATAAAACAATATATGTTGCTTCTGATAAAAGTATATCCATAAGGGCAGTTTTACTAGCAAGCCAAGCCATAGGTACATCAACTATATCAAATATTTTAGAGTCTGAAGATGTATTAAGTGCGATCAAATCAATAAAGAAGCTTGGAGTAGAGTGTAAGAAGATTGGTAAGAAATATAAAATAAAAGGGTATGGATTGAATGGATACAATATTAATAAGAATATAGTAATAAATGCTGGAAACTCTGGAACATTAGCAAGACTAATATTAGGTTTACTTGTGAAAGTAGAAAAAGTTGTAAAACTTGTTGGAGATAAAAGCTTATCTAAGAGAGATTTTTCAAGAATAACAGAGCCTTTAAAAGAATTTGGAGTGAATATAAAATCAAAAGGAAATTCGTTGCCGGTAGAAATATTGGGAACTAAGTTTTTAACACCAATTGATTATATTGAAACAAGAGGAAGTGCACAGTGCAAAAGTGCTGTAATGCTTGCTGCTTTAAATACTCCAGGAATAACTAGAATTAAAGCTTACAAAAGTCGAGATCATACAGAAAGAATGTTTAAGTATTTAAAATTACCTATCAAAATAAAGTCCACAAAAAATTTAGATTTAATCGAAGTTACTGGTCTAGAACAGTTTAAAGCTTTTAATTATGTAATACCTGGAGACATTAGCTCAAGTGCTTTTTTTATTGTCTTAACCATACTTTCAAAAAATTCAAAAATTAGAATTAAAAATATAAACGTAAATAAAAGTAGAATTGGAATAATTACTATTTTAAAAAAAATGAATTGTAAAATTAAAGTGGAGAACAAAAAGATTTACAATGGAGAAGAGGTTGCAGATATAATTGTTAGAAGCTCTATGAATATAAGGGGAATTAATTGCCCATCGAATTTAAATAGTGCGTCTATAGATGAGTTTTTAGTTATATTTTTGGTTGCTGCAAAAGCAAAAGGTACATCATATTTTAAAAATTTAGGAGAATTGAATAAAAAAGAAAGTCCAAGATTAGATATTTCGATAAACATGCTTAAAAAACTTGGAATAAAAATAGAAAGAAAAAAAAATGATTTGAAAATATTTGGTAACCCTAAACTGAAAATAAAAAAAAATATTCATGTTAAAGATTATTTAAAAGATCACAGAGTTTTTATGATGTCTTGTATTGCTGCTTTATCATTTGGTGGAAATTGGAAAATTGAGGATAAAGATTCTATAAATACTTCTTTTCCATCTTTTTTAAAAATTTTAAAAAAACTTGGAGCGAAATTTAATTGATAAAGAAAAGAAAAAAAATTGAATTTAAAATAGCTGCAGATGGAAGTAGCGCTTCAGGAAAAACGACAGGTGGAAAATTAATCGCAAAAAAATTTAGTATGAATTTTCTTTCAAGTGGTACACTATATAGGTATTGCGCTCTTAAAGTTTTAGAAAATAAAAACAAATATAATGAAAAGTTTATTATAAGAGTGGCAAAATCAATAACTTTAAAAAAATTAAATAATAAAAACCTTTATAGTCCTGAAGTCTCAGAATTATCTTCAATTATAGCTAAGAAAATTTATGTGAGAAGGGCTTTAAAAAATTTTCAAAAAAACTTTATAAAAAAATCAAAATTAGTAATTGTAGAAGGAAGAGATATTGGTTCAAAAATAATGGTAAATGCTGACTTAAAACTTTTTTTTACTTGTTCAATAAAAGAAAAAGCTAAAAGAAGATTAAAAGAGTTTAAAACCCTGAACAAAAATATTACTTTAAAACAGGTAGAAAAAGCCCTAATTCATAGGGATAAAGAGGATATTAAAAGAAAAATTAGTCCCTTGATTATGACTAAAAATGCTGTATTAGTCGACACCACTAAATTAACAATTAAAGAAATGGAGCATAAACTTATTAAATTAGTAAATGCTAAGATTAAAATAAAATATGGAAATTTACAAAGACCTTAACTCACCAGACTCACAAAAATTTGAAAAACTATTAAATAATCAACTTTCAAAAAATAAGATTGAGGAAGGTAAAATTATTGAAGGAAAAATTACTAAAATTACAGAAAAATTTGTTTTTATATTTATACCAGGACTAAAGAGTGAACCAATTGTTGACATTAATGAACTAAAATTAATCGGATTAAAAGATAAAATATTAGTTGGAGAGAATATACCAGTATTACTTGAAAAAATTGAAGATAAAAATGGTGAAGTAATAGTCTCAGCAATTAAAGCACAAAAAATTAAAGGCTGGTATAAACTTGAAAAGGCTTACGAGGAAAATCAATCAATCTTAGGTAAAATCACATCGAAATGCAAAGGTGGAGTTATTGTAGAACATACTGAAACTGGTTCATTGATGTTTTGTCCAGGGTCACAAATAAGTGACAAACCTCTAAAAAACATAGATCACCTAATTGGTGTTGAACAGAAATTTGCAATTATTAAATTAGATAAGCTAAGAGGAAATGCATGTGTATCTCGAAGACAAATTGTTTCATCAAACAAGAGAGAAGATAAAGCAAAAATTATTGAAAAATTCAAAGTCGGTGAAATAATAAAAGATGCGGTAGTTAAGGGATACTCATCCTTTGGCTGCTTCTTTGAAGTTAACAATGAAATTGATGTTTTGGTCCATCTTCAAGAAATTTCATATTCAAGGGTAAATCATCCAGATGAAATTTTTAATGTTGGTGAAAAGCATGATTTAAAAGTAATTTCAATAGATAAAGAAAAACTTCAAATTGGATGTTCAATAAAACAGCTCTCACCAGATCCATTTGAACACATATCAAATTATGAAATAGGAAATAAGTATAAGGTAAAAGTTGATAAAATTACTGATTATGGATGTTTCTGTTCCCTAGAACCAGGTCTAAGCACATTGTTACATAGTAGCGAGATGAGTTGGACAAAAAGAAATGTATCTCCAAAAAAATTATTCAAAGTTGGCGATATGATTGATTGTGTAATAACTGAAATAGATAAAGAAAAAAGAAGAATAGCAATATCACATAAATTAACGCTTGATAATCCATATCAATTATTGATGGATAAATATCCAGAAGGTAGCCAAATTGATGGAGTAGTATCAAGCTCAAATGAATATGCTTTATATGTCAAATTGAGTGATTTTGACATTGATGGATTTTTACACGCAAACGACTTAAGTTATTTGGGTAAGCCAGAAGAAGAACTAAAAAAATTTAAAAAAGGTGAAAAAATAACAGTCAAGATTCTTGAAATCAAAAAAGACGAACAAAAAATTAGAGTTGGTCTTAAACAATTAGGGTCTGATCCATTTGATTGGTTTAAAGATAAAAAAGTAAATGATGTTATAACAGTTCAAGTAGTTTCTACTGATAGTAAAGGTCTAATTGTTAGACCAGAAAATTGTGAACTTGATTTTTTAATAAAAAAAACAAACATAGCATTGAGTGCCTCGGATGCTAGACCTTCAAGATTTGTTGGAGGAGAAAGGATTGATGCTGCAATCTCAGAGTTGAATATCGAAAAAAGGAAAGTCGGTTTAAGTATAAAATTACTTGAAGAGTTACAAAATAAAGAAGCTGTAACAAAATTTTCAAGCCCACTTAGTGGTAAAAATCTTCCTTTTTCTTCTTTATCTGAAAAATTAGGAGATAAAAAAAAAAAAGATGACGAGTAAATAATTGTCAAAAAAATCAGAAATTATAAAAAAATTAGCTAACAATTACCCAAACTTTTTAAGAAGTGATTTAAAAAAAATCACAGAAATTTTTATATTAGAAGTAAGAAACTCTTTGAAAAGACATGAAAGGGTTGAATTAAGAGATGTATTCTCCCTAGAGCCAAAATATCAAAAAGCAAGAATTTCAAGAAATCCCAGGACAAATGAAAAGGTTTATGTAAAAGATAAATATTCAATATTATTTAGATCGTCAAAAATGTGGTCAAAAAAAATTAATGAAAAAGAATAAAATATTCATTGCCTGTGACACAACAGACATAAAAAAAATAAAGAAAATTTTAAAACATACAATAAATAGTAAAATTAAAGTCGGTTATAAATTTGGTCTTGAATTTTTAAATTCAAAGAATGGAAGAAAATTTGTATCTGGTTTAAAGAATATCACTACATTCGGAGATTATAAATTTTCAGATATACCAAATACTTGTTCTTCAGCAATTAAGTCAGTAAAAGATTTAAATTTTAATTACATAACTATACACATAAGCTCTGGATTAGATGCTTTGAAAGCTGCAAAAAAAGCTGCAGGTAAAACAAAACTAATTGGTGTTACAATATTAACTTCATTAGATAATAAAGCTGTTAAAGAAATCGGATACAGTAAAAATGTAAAAGAATTAGTTCTTCATCAGGCAAAGTTAGCCCAAAAAGCAAAGCTAGATGCTATTGTATGTAGTGCTCAAGAAGTGAAAATTGCAAAGAAAGTATTCAAAAAAGAAATTATAACCCCTGGTATAAGATTAAATTCTAGTAGAAATGACCAAAAAAGAGTTTTAACACCTAATGAAGCCTACAGGAACGGTTCTGACTGGCTTGTAATAGGTAGAGATATTACTAAAGGTAACATAAAAAATAATATTCAAAAGTTAGTTAATCATTTAGATAAATGGCAAAAGGTTTAAAAATTTGCGGGGTCTCAGATCCTAAAACATTAAACTATATCTTAAACCACTTTAATCCACCAAAATTTGTTGGCTTCATAACAAATTATAGAAAGAGTAAAAGGTTTGTTGAATATGAAAAACTAAAAGAACTGCTTAATGTTGATAAAAGAGATATAAAATTTATTTCGGTTCTTGTGGATCCAACTGATGAAATTTTGGAAAAAATAAAGAATTTAAATTTC
>MDTC01076188.1_pt1 | contig 10007 bp, 9 predicted proteins | sample 811181 | NCBI WGS metagenome assembly MDTC01 (sample SAMN05326644, study PRJNA326480) | marine metagenome | isolation source: seawater | place: Pacific Ocean: North | collected 2011
TACAAATTTTTTAGAAACCTTTCTGTGTAAATAAAAGAGGGACACATGAGATGCGAAAATTTAAAGACGTTAACGAATTAGTTAACACACTTAAACCAGATCACCCCGTATATTGTATACGGCCAGAGTCCATAAAAACGTCTACAGAATTCTTTAAAAAAAAATTTCCTGGAAAAGTTCTCTACGCTGTGAAAACTAATCCAAATGAAAAAGTATTAAAACACATTTTATCTAATGGCATTAATCATTTTGATGTTGCTTCAATTAATGAAATTAAATTAATAAAAAAATTAAAACTAGATGCTAAATTATATTTTATGCATACTGTTAAAAGTCGAGAAAGTATTCAAGAAGCATATTTTGATTTGGGAGTAAGAGATTTTGCACTTGATACAAAAGATGAATTAATGAAAATTCTTGAGTCAACCAAACAAGCCAAAGATCTTAATTTATATATTAGAATTGTAATATCAAATGAACATGCTGAAATAGACTTATCTAGAAAATTTGGAGCTTTGCCATCAGAAGCACTTGGACTTGTAAGGCTTTGTAAAGAACATGCAAAAAAAATTGGGATAAGCTTTCATGTTGGTTCACAATGTATGCATAAAATTTCATTCTCTAAAGCTATTGCTGAGGTTGGTAATATAATAAAAAAAACAAAAATAATTCCAGATATTATAAATGTTGGTGGAGGATTCCCTTCAATATATCCAGATTTAAACCCAGAACCTTTAAATAACTATATTGAAGAAATTAAGAAAGCTCTTTCTAAATTGAAGCTAACCAATATGCCAGGATTAATTTGTGAGCCTGGTAGAGCAATTGTTGCAGAAAGTGGTTCGGTGATAGTTAAAGTTGTGCTTAGAAAAAAACAAAAACTTTATATTAATGATGGAACTTACGGTACTCTTTTTGATGCTGGAGTTCCAAATTTTGTTTTCCCTAGTAAAATGATATCCAATGGTAGAGTTCAATCAAAAAAACTAACATCGTTTAGCTTTTTTGGACCAACTTGTGATAGCTTAGATTACATGAAAGGACCTTTTCTTCTTCCTAATAATATAAAAGAAGGAGACTATATTGAATTGGGTCAAATAGGCGCTTACGGATTAACCTTTAGAACTAAATTTAATGGATTTTATTCAGATCAAATATTTGAACTAAATGACAAACCAATTATGTCAATCTATGAAGATTCAGGTAAAATTAATTACTTGGTCGCTTAATGAATAAAAAAAATGGTCCTAATATTGGACACAATACAAAACCTCTTTTAAATAAACCTGTGGAGCACATAGACATAACTTCGTTTGACTCTCGTAAGATAATTGACTCTATGGAAAAAATGTCTTTTACCTCAAGAGACACAGCAAATGCTGCAAAAATATTTAACGAAATGATTTTAGATAAAAACTGTTCAATATTTTTAACTTTGGCTGGATCAACTTCAGCTGCTGGTTGTATGAATCTTTACTCAGATTTAATCAAATACAATATGGTAGATGCCATAGTCGCAACAGGAGCCTCTATTATTGACATGGATTTTTTTGAAGCCCTTGGCTTTAAACACTACCAAGGATCTCAATTTCAGGACGATACGGAGCTTAGAGATAGCTATATAGACAGAATATACGACACATATATAGACGAAGAGGAACTGCAGGCGTGCGACAAAACAATTTGCGAGATTGCCAATTCACTTGAGCCAAAAACATTTACTTCTAGAGAGTTTATTAAAGAGATAGGTAAATATTTAAAAACTAATGCCAAAAAAAAGAATTCTTTAATAGAAACTGCCTATGATAATAATGTTCCAATTTTTTGTCCTGCATTTACTGATAGCTCTGCAGGTTTTGGTTTAGTGATGCACCAAGAACAAAATCCAGAAAAACATATTACAATAGATTCTATCAGAGAGTTTAGAGAATTAACTGAAATAAAACTTCAGTCAAAACAATCTGGTTTATTAATGATTGGTGGGGGTGTGCCAAAAAACTTTGTCCAAGATACTGTTGTATGTGCCGAACTACTTGGTAAAAAAGTTGATATGCACAAATATGCAATTCAAATAACTGTTGCAGATACTAGAGATGGAGCTTGTAGCAGTTCAACTCTAAAGGAAGCAAGTTCATGGGGTAAAGTTGATGTAGCTAAAGAACAAATGGTTTTTGCTGAAGCAACAAGTGTGCTTCCATTAATTGCAAGTGATGCCTACCATCGTCAAAACTGGAAAAGTAGAAATAGAAAAGAATTTTCAAAAATCTTTAAAAATTAAATGGACTATTTAAATCAAAAAAAAGGGTTCCTTGGTTACGAGGCAAATCCAAAAATAGATAATAATGTTGTTGTAGTTCCGTTTGGTTTAGAAAAATCAGTAAGCTATGGGGGTGGCACTAAAAAAGGTCCATTAGAAATTATTAAAGCCTCTCATCAAGTAGAACTATATGATGAAGATTTAAACAAAGAACCTTACAAAACTATTGGGATAAAAACTCTTAAACCATTTGTAATTAAAAAAAGTCTTAAGGCAGCTATTGAGCAACTTGCACAAATAAATAGTAAAATTATTTCAAAAAATAAATTTCCTTTAGTTTTAGGAGGAGAACATTCTATCACACCTGGTTCGATAAAACCTTTTACTAAAGAATATAAAGAATTAACTATAGTTCACTTTGATGCTCATGCAGATCTTAGAGAAAAATACAATGGAGAAAAATTTTCTCATGCATGTGCAATAAAAAGATGTTTAGATTTTAAAAATGTAGAAGTCATATCATTTGGGATAAGAAATCTCTCTGCTTCTGAAATGAAATTTTATAACAACAATAGAGATAGAATTGAAATTTTTTGGGCTAAAGATAAAAATAATTGGGACAAAAATAAAATTAAAGAAAAAATTTTAAACAAAAATATATATATAACTTTTGATGTTGATAGTTTTGACTCTGGCATAATGCCAGCTACTGGCACTCCAGAACCAGGTGGTTTGTTTTGGGATGATGTAATTCCAATCATTAAAAATATTTGTAAAAATTCAAATGTAGTTGGAGCTGATATAAATGAATTAGCACCAATAAAAAATTTTGATTCTTATAACTTTTTGGTAGCTAAATTGGCTTATAAAATTTTGTCATATACTTTTGAGTTTAAGAAGTAGAATTTAAATCTTCTATTTTCCAAACTATATTAACTGAAGCGCCATTTAACATTTTGTCGTTTAAAAAATTCAATATAGCGCCTTGTCTTTCTAATAAAGTTTTTCCTAAGAACGTCCCTAGTCCTAAACCTGATTTATTGTTAGCATATTTTGATTTAATATAAGGTTCACCAAGCACATTAATTATATCATCAGGAAAACCAGGACCATCATCGCTTATTCGAACCCTAATGTTGTTCTCATCACTTTCTAGCTCTATAATTACCTTTTTATTAGAAAACTTTACTGCATTTCCTATAAAATTTCTTAACCCATAAATAATTTCTGGGGATCTTTTTATATCAATTTTATTTTTATCGTTTTTAGAATTAATTTTTATTTCTTTTCCTGAGGTTTCCATAAATGACCTAAGAATTTCAACCAATAAATCCTCTAATTTTACTGCGCTCATAAACTTGTCTTCAACTATTTGTTTTTGTGATATCTTTTTTAATATATCTCTACACCTTTTAGTTTCACTTATTAATAAATCTAAATCTTTCGAATGCTTAGACTCTTCACTTATTTCTTTTCTTAATTCTTTTGCAACTACTGTAATAGTTGCCAATGGAGTTCCTAGTGAATGAGCTGCAGCTGCGGCTTGACCCCCTAAGGACTCTAACTCATATTCTTTAGCAATAACTTGTTGTAATTTATTTAAAGCTTCTGATCTCTTTTTTGTTTCACCAGCAAACCTTATTCCAAAATAACTTAGAAAAACTAATCCAACTATTACAGAAATAAATATTCCTATTAAATAAAAAAACGGAAAACTAAAACCATATTCATTTAAACCTGGTAGCGGTAAATAAAACTTTGTTAAAAAAGATAATAGAATAATAGTTATTGCTCCAAGTATAATTGTGGTTCCCATGCTTAAGAAAGTTGATGAAACAATAGCTGGAACAATTAATAATAGGGAAAAAGGGTTTGAAATTCCCCCTGTTAAATAAAGTAAAATACTCAATTGAACTAAATCATAGATAAGAAATAATGAAGAATAGATATCTTTTAATTGGCTTGTCTTAATTCTAAATTGTAAATATAAATTTGTAACTAATCCTGCAAAAATTATTATATGTGATTCAATTATAGGAAATTTTAAATTTAAATAATTATAAACTAAATTAATTGCTACAAGTTGACCAAAGATTGCAATCCATCTTAGTGTTACTAACGTTTTTTTATCTAAGTGTAGATTTTCCTCTAATCTAAAAAGTGTAGATAGATTCATCTGTCTTTCTAAATGTCAAGGTTGCTGACATCTAGTGCATTATTGGTTATAAAATCTTTTCTTGGGCCGACATCATCACCCATTAAAATTTGTATCATTTTTTGATCTTCTTTTGATTTTTCTTTTGTGCCTTTAGAATATTGTACTTTTAAAAGAGTTCTATTCTCTGGATTTAAAGTTGTTTCCCAAAGTTCATCAGGATTCATTTCTCCTAATCCTTTGAACCTTTGAATAGAATATTTTTGTCTTTGTTCTTCTAAAAATCTATCAAATTCTTTTGAATTCTTTTTAATTTTGATTTTATTTTTGTCTGCTGCTTTTAAAATAAAATCTTCTAAACTTTTTTCATCTTTAATATAAACACTTTTACCTGCTTTAGTTATCTTAAATAAAGGTGGTTGGGCCAAATAAAGGTGACCATTTTCAATTAACTCATTAAAAGGATAATTATTAAAAAAAGTTAATAGTAAAGTTCTGATATGTGAACCATCAACATCTGCGTCTGTCATTATTATAATCTTATCATATCTTAAATTCTCAATATTAAAATCCTTGGAACCAGTACCTAGTGCGTTTATTAGAGTCACAATCTCGTTGGAAGACATCATTTTTGCTAAAGCTTTATTGTTGTGATCCCCAGTTAATCCGTTGGTTTTGCCATTTACATTAACGAAAGTATTTAAAATCTTTCCTCTTAAGGGAAGAACTGCTTGATATTCTCTAACTCTACCTTGTTTGGCTGATCCACCAGCTGAATCTCCCTCAACAATATAAAGTTCTGTTCCTTCTTTTTTTTGAATTTGACAATCAGCTAGTTTACCGGGCAGACCAGTCAGCTCAAAAGCTCCCTTTCTTCTAACGCTGTCTCTTGCTTTTCTGGCAACATCTCTAGCAATTGCAGCTTGTGTAATTTTTTCTAAAACACCTCTAGCTATAGATGGATTTTGATCGAACCATGTAGAAACTTTATCACTGACTACACTTTCAACTATTAATCTTATTTCTGATGAAACCAACTTATCTTTTGTTTGTGATGAAAATTTAGGATCAGGCATCTTTATAGATAGCACTGCTGAAAGTCCTTCTTTAATATCTTCTCCCGACAGTGTTATTTTATTTTTTTTATTATTTTTATCTGAGGCATATTTATTTATAACTCTAGTTAAAGCACTTCTAAAACCTAAGAGATGCGTTCCACCATCTTTTTGTGGAATGTTATTTGTAAAAGGCAGAACATCTTCAGAGTAACTTGCATTCCATTCAAACGAGCACTCTACAGTGACATTATTTTTGACTGCACTTATATATATAGGTTTTTTAAAAATTTCTTTTTCATTTTTGTTTATTAATATTGGTTTTTTGTTATTTATATATTTTACAAATTCTATGATACCACCATCATATTTGTGAACATGTTCTTTGGGTTTACTGCCAGTTTGATCGATTAAACTGATATTAATTCCCTTATTTAAAAAAGCTAATTCTCTTATACGTTTTTCGAGTGTATTAGAGCTAAATTTTGTTGATGAAAATATTTCTTTTGAAGGAAGGAAAGTAATTTTAGTTCCTTTTTTTTTTTGTTTTACCTGTTTGCTTTAAAGGTTTAACTGAGTTTCCATTTTTAAAAATCATTGAATATTCATTACCATCTCTATATATGTTTAACTCTAATTTTTCAGATAACGCGTTAACAACTGAAACACCCACTCCGTGCAAACCACCTGAAACTTTGTACGAGTCATGATCAAATTTACCTCCTGCATGCAATTGGGTCATTATAACTTCAGCTGCTGACATTTTTTCACCTTTGTGCATGTCAACTGGAATACCTCTTCCATCATCTTCAACTGTAATAGTGTTATCTTTATTCATAAAAATAGAAATATTTTTACAAAAACCTGCTAGTGCTTCATCTATTGCATTATCAACTACTTCAAATACCATATGATGTAAGCCTGATCCATCATCTGTATCTCCAATATACATTCCCGGTCTTTTTCTAACTGCGTCAAGACCTTTAAGAACTTTAATGGAGTCTGCTCCATAAGATTTGTTTGGTGTTTCTATTTTTTTAGACATGAATTAATTTATTTAGATCATTACTTATACCATTTTTCGGTATTAATATGAAATTAATATCTTTTAAGGGCTTAGATAAGTGTTGCCTATCAATGGTTTTAGACGACAATATATAAAATTAATCAATAATTATTTTTTTATATTTTCATCGGCATAATAACATAGTAACTGTTTTTATCTGACTTATCTTCAATTAATACAGGTGAAACTGGATCCTTAAAATTAATTTTTAAATCCTTATCTACTACTTCGTTTGCAATATCAATTAAATATCTAGAATTAAAACTTATTATTATATCTTTGCCATTGTATTTAGCATCTAATATTTCATTTCCCTCACCAGAGTTAGTGCTATTAACTGATAATTTGATTTTATCTTTAGTTAAAGACAATTTAACTCCTTCTTTTTTATCCAAAGAAACAGAGATAACTCTTTCTACTGAGCTAATAAATTCTTTTCTAGAAACTTCTAAAGTCATATTGTTTTCTACTGGGACAACTTTCTTATAATCTGGAAATTTGCCGTCAATGATTTTTGAGCTTAATACTATATTATCAATTTTAAACTGAATCTTGCTGTCACTTGTTTTAAGCAAAACTTTACTATTTGAGCTTTCCAACAGAGTAGTTAATAAATAAACAGTTTTTCTAGGTATTATCAAAGAGCTAAAATTTTCTGCGTCGGCAATATCTATACTGCTCGAAGAAAGCCTGTGACTATCTGTAGATACCCCTGTTAAGAAAATTTTTTTTTCACCTTTGGTAATATGTAAAAAAATTCCGTTTAAATAATGTCTAGTGTCATCATTTGAAATTGATATTTTAGCTTTATTAAGTAGTGATAGAAAATTTTTGTTAGACACTTCTGTTTCCTCATTAACAAAATCTTCTGTAAATGTAGGGAAATTTTCAGTTGGTAAACATAATAAATTAAAATCTGAATTTTCAGCATTTAAGCTAAGTTTGTTCTCTGATTTTAAACTAAAGTGTATTTCTGAATTTGATGAAATTTTTCTTAAAATATCGTATAGAACATTTGCTGAAGTAGTAGTACTTCCTTCTTCGAGTATTTTTAAATCAGATATCTCGTCACTAAATAGAATGTCTAAATCAGTGGCTAAAATAGTTAGTTTATTATTTTTAATCTCCAATAAAACATTTGATAAAATTGGTAAAGTATTTTTTTTTTCAACAACACCCTGTACAAAATTTAATGATTTTAGAAGTAAATCCCTTTTAACTGAGAATTTCATTAGATTATTCTTCCATTAATAAACTTTTAATATTGCTTATATTTTTTTTCATTTCATCATCTTGCTCTGAAAGTTTTGTGACAGTCTTAATAGCATGAATAACTGTTGTGTGATCTCTATTTGCAAATCTTCTGCCTATTTCTGGTAATGATCTAGTTGTCATTTTTTTTGCCAAGTACATTGCAACTTGTCTTGGTCTGGCTAGTGGTCTAGATCTTCTCTGGGACAACATTTCAGTTAAAGAAATATTAAAAAAATCAGAAACTACATTTTGAATTTTATCTACAGTAATTACCTTTACTTGACTAATAACATCTTTAAGTATGTTTCTACAATCTTGTATATTCAATGTCTTTTTGTGCACTCTGCTAAATGCTATCAATCTGTTAACTACACCGATCAATTCTCTAATGTTTGTCTTATTTTCATGCGCTACATAATTAATTACTTCTTCACTAATATTTATGTTCTCATTAAACTGTAATTGAATATCTAAAATTCTTTTCTTTATTATTTCTTGTTTTAAACTTGTATCAGGTGCTAAAATATCGACTACAAGTCCTCCTGAAAGTCTTGATTTAATTCTTTCTTGTACTCTATCTAATTTCATTGGTGGTCTATCAGCAGATATAATTATTTGAGAGCCTTTGTCCATCAAACTATTAAAAGTATGAAAAAATTCTTCTTGTAAGCTTTCTTTCCCTCTTATGAATTGAATATCGTCAATAATAAAAACAGAAGATTTTCTAAAAAAATCTTTAAAATTGACCATATCATTTTTTTTAATAGATTTAATGAAGTGATACATAAATCTTTCGGCAGATATAAACATTACATTATTATTTGATTGAAGCTCTAAGCCAATTGCGTTTAACAAATGTGTTTTTCCCAAACCAACACCACCGTATATGTATAATGGATTGTCTCTTGAAACATGTTCGCAAACTCTTTTTGAATAAGACAAAGCCACTTCATTACTTGTGCCTTTAACAAAAGCATCAAATGTTAAATTTGGATTTAATCTATTGTAGTTTAAAATAGAGTCTTTTATTTCAGAGATTTTACTAATTTCATCTATTGAATTTTCAGCAGTTTTTTTATTATTTAGATTATTTTCATCTATAATCTTAAACTCTATTCTACTTAGACTTAGCTTAAATCTTTTCACAATTTCTAAAATTTTATCTAAATACCTTGAAACAATCCAATCTCTAAAAAATCTTGTTGGTACACCTAAAACGATATAATCGTTATATTCTTTTTCTAAAGAAATGTTTTTAAGCCAACTGTTATAAATTTCTGTGCCAAAATTTTTTTCAAACACTGCTTTTGTGTCTTCCCAATTAATAGTATTCTCTTCTTCGTGCAAGAATATATTTTGTTTTTTTGTATTTTTATTTTCCATGTAAAATTTCTTGATGAACTTACTTTAAATTCTATTATTGAAAGTTATTCAAGTTTTATTTTTATAAATTATGAAAAATATTAATCTTGGTTGTGTGTTTAGCGTCAGGATAGAAAAAAAATTAAACTAATTACAATTTAAAAAATTACAACTTGAAAAAGAATATGATCTACATTTAGCTTAACTTTAACTAAATGAAGTAGTACAAAAAATTTAACAACTCTTAATTGTTAAATTATATTTTTTTTGAAATTCTAGAAATTTTTCTAGAGGCAGTTTTTTTATTAATTATTCCGCTTTTGGCAACCTGCATTAGAATCGATTGAAATGATGAGAAATATTTTTTAATTTTATCTTTATCGCTTTCTTTCATCAGCTTTTCCATCTTTTTTACAGCTAACTTGTACTTGCTCTTTCTAATTCTGTTGATTTGTGTTTGTTTTTTTACTCTTCTAACACGTCTAATGGCTGATTTTGTATTTGGCATATTTCAAAGCTTGTATATATCTCAGTTATTATAGGGTCAACTTGTTATTTTTGGCACTTATAACAGTAAAAAGTCGACCTTTTTGATATATATATTTTTTTTATTAAGTTATTACAATTTCTAGTTGGACACCTAATTCCTTCCTTATTGTAAACATTAAATTTTTGTTGAAATTTACCCCTATTACCCGAACTATCTTTAAAATCTTTAATAGAAGATCCTCCCAATTTTATTGATTTCTTTAGTATTATTTTTGTAAAAAGGACAATTTTTCTAATTTCATTATTTGAAATTTTTTTAATATTTTTTTCTGGCTTTATCTTGCTTAAAAATAATATTTCGTTAACATA
>MDTC01111796.1_pt1 | contig 10007 bp, 7 predicted proteins | sample 811181 | NCBI WGS metagenome assembly MDTC01 (sample SAMN05326644, study PRJNA326480) | marine metagenome | isolation source: seawater | place: Pacific Ocean: North | collected 2011
AGAGAGAGAGAGAGAGAGGAAATTGTTGTACAAACGTTTGTTGTAAAAAAAAGAGTTCGTATATAAATAAGTAAGACACAAGAGTCTCGCGCGCATTCTCGCGCCGTGTTTCGTGGTCTTTCTGTTTCTGTTTCGTGTCGAAGGACCTTTCGGATAAAAACTCAAAGAAAAGTAATCCCAAAAATCAAAATCATTTTCTCCACATAAGGAGGGAAACCAATTCTTTGCCGCGCGTACTATCGAGAGAGTAAGGGAGAAAGAGAGAGAGAGAGAGAAGAGAGTGCGCGCGCGTGGTAAAGAATAGCACACGCACGCACGCACAAACGGATACAGAGAAAAAAACAAAAGAAAAGATGGATTCGTCTTCGAACAAACCGGTGCATCCTTCGGATTTGCGAAGCATCTTGAAGGAAAAACACGCGCAGATGGAAACGATGAAGGAACAACTGAAAGATCCGAACAAGAAGAAGAGTGGGATTTTGGGTGCAAATGCTGGTGAAAATGGAAATAGCGGACAATCGGTCAAATCACCTCCGATGTGGAAAGTTGTTTTAGTCGTAGTGATCGTCTCTTTGATGTCGTTAGCCTCGAACCAGTTTCGCTCGGCGGAGAAAGAGAGCCGAGGGAATAGATCGGACGCGGAACACATAGACCCAAATCGACCGACAAGGAAATGGGGTTCGGCGATGAATTTCGAAAGAGCGGACGGGAAGAAGTGGAGCACGGAGAGGATCTTAAAGCACTTCCACGTGAAAAATCCATCCGAGCTGGTCTTTAGCAAACCAAGCACGACGTTCGATGAGTTTATAGAAGCCATCGAAGACCCATCGTCCCACGTGGTGACCTTAGATGTGTCCAGAAGTGTGACACACGATTCAAAAACTGGAAAGCAATACGAAGTGCCTGTGATTTCGAAATCTTCATACCTTCCAGTATCGAAAGCGAAAGGAGGGATGACGTTTGACGACGCCGTGAACGCGTTTATTCGCATGGCGACGCAGAAAGGATTACACATTCGGTTCCACGATCCAAGAATATTCAAAGCGGCGTTGAGAATGTTAGACATGGAAGTAGATTACGGAAGATTGCCAGGACCGCTTTTGATTGAAGCGGAGGTTTTGCCAGGTCCAGAAGCCGTGTTGCCCGAGATGTCCTGTCAAATGTTGTACCCGGAAACGTATCCGGGAGGACAACCGCCAAAAAATTTAAAAGCGGTTCAAGTGTCATCGTTGACGGATGGGACGATTGTCGTACCATTCGATCCAGTATCGTTCGTAGGGGCGGTATTTGACCATGTCCCTGGTGCGATATTAATGCTCGGCGTGGCGACTATGCACTCGTGCGACTATGAAGTGGTCATACCGAGACCGGGACCGTCGCAAGGCGAACAACTCGGGTCGTTTTTAGGCGAAGATGGAATTGAACTCACCCCGGAGGAAAACGCGGAAATCGATCAAGATGAGCTGATGCGGGTGATTAAACACACCGCGAACGCTATGATAGGCGACGATGGGAGAGGACGAATAGGAAAATCAGCTTTAGATGAAGTTTCGTGGAAGACGAAAGGAAATGGGGAGAATAGAAAACTTTTGCAGTTGGACGCGTTGAACCAACTTTCTGTGGAGGAAACCGAATTAGTCGCCTTGAAAGACTTGTCATACCCGAGTCAAGTGGTTCAATTTTCGGATTTCCCGACCGGATACGGCGAATACGACGTCCACGCCGCGGCAAAACAGTTACAAATGACGAAAGGTTTGAGTTGGGACACCGGGAGCGACGTGATGGCGTTGTTAAATAATGGCACGTTCACTGGCGACGTGTGGTTCCCGATTTCCGCGTGTTATTTAGGGAAAGGCGGTACACACCCTGGGTACTTGAGCGAACTCACGGCGACGAAATTAGGCTACATTATTTTCCTTCACGGTCCAATCATGTGGTCGGACGCCGACGTCAGAGACACGTTGAGGAAAGAGCTCGACTCTGGGAAAACCGCCTTTGCGGGGGATTTTAACAACTTACCGTATGGGGATTACATTGAGAGAATGGAGGTATTTTACAATCTCGAACCTCCGGCGCCAGTGGCGAGAGAGCCGGAGAAGAAGAAGAAGGGCAAGAAAGGATGATTGATTCTCTTTTTGTGTAATAGTACGTGGCATATTGAGTTTGTCTTTTTGTTTTTTGTGTTGTTGTTCTCTTTTCTTCTTTTTTTCTCTTTCCACGTGTAAAACAAACCAACCCACGACGACATTGAAACACACAAAGTAAAAATCCACACAAAATTTTTAGTCGCAGAGAAAAAATATGGTTCTTAAGACTGAAAACTGCTCGTGGTCAGGCCTCCGCGTCTACCCGGGTCACGGTGCGTATTCGTTCGCGTGAATGTAGTATTTCCATCCGACGTTTTTCAATTCGCACGGGTTATGCCAACGCGCGCGCGCGCGGATGCTCATTTATTTTAGGCTTTTCCGCCTAAAATTTACAAAAGAGGCAAAACTTTAAGAAGAGACCTAAAAGTGCACATCGCGGGTACCCGTGCCGTCTCTGCGACGTTGAAAAGACACCAAAGCCATTTGAATTTGGTAGAGACTGCATTCGTTCATGCTTTTTAAGCGTAAACGAATGCGGCTAAGGGTGGTCAATGGCACTGGTGGCGTGGTTTTGATACGCGCAATTTGTTCTTTTTTGGTTCGCGTTTGTCCTCCCCAACCCAAAACTCTCCTCTTTCAAAGGGAGAGAGAAACCCGTTTCTTTCGATGTTGTGTACTCACTCACGGTCTTCGCTTCCTTTCATTCTCTAATAATAACAGGCATGAGATCTTACCTCAGAGACTCCAGAACGTTTTTATTCCTCAACGCGAAGGTAAAGTCTTTGTTCGGGCAAAGAAAGAAGCCGGCAAGAATCGCGTGGACGACGGCGTATAGAAAAGAGCACAAAAAAGACCAGTCGACGGTTGTGAAGCAAAAGAAGAGAAAGATCAACAAGAACGCGAGTAAGAGATCGTACGTCAGCGCGTCGTTGGAGGTTTTGACGAAGAAGCGCCAGGAAAAACCGGATGTTCGTGCCGCGGCGAGAGCGCAAGCCTTGAGAGAGATTAAGGAGAGAAACGCAAAGAAGAAGGGCGGTAAGAAGTAAACGCCTTGTGTACGCGCGCATTGACGAGCGACTTTGAGCACTCTGTTGTCGTCGTTTTTGAAATCGACACACTTTTCTCCTCCTCCTCCTCCTCGTCCGATGCCGTGTGTTTCTTTTATATTAGCGAATCACCGTCACATATATCCATAACGTGTCTTTAGTTTTTAGTTTAATAAAGAAATGACTTGTTCCTCTTTTCTACACCCTTCTCCTCCTCCATTTTCAATCTCTCTTTTTTTTTCACACACTTCTCGTGTGGACAAGTCAAGACAGTGGAGTGTGGAGTCGTTTTTTCAAAACTACGTAGTAAGTACGTACTACTGCAAAATAATCACTAATCAATCATCGGCTCATTTTCTCTCGCGCACGAGAGCACGTTGTGCGCACGAGAAAGAGATTGAGAGATTGGGACCGAGCGATAGATTGAGAAAGAGAGAGAGAGAGAGACAAAACGTATATATTTTCTTCTTTTCTTTTCTTCTTCTTCTTCTTCTTCTTTGGGTATCGGTGGCACAATCGGTAGTACTGGCGGGCGGCGTCATCGGAATATTCTCCTCTAATAATAATGGTTTTGCACCACGGGCCGTTGCTGATGAAGCACTTCAGCGATATGATTGCGTTTAGCAGCGAAGATATGATAATTCTAGGCTTAAACATGCTCGTCTGCATGCTCGTCTTCTTCATCATGAGAAGCGTCAAAGGGTCTCAAACGCACAGTTGGTATCTGACTTTGTACTCTTCGTTCGTCTCCTCTTTCGTTGGGGTATATTTTGGATATCACTTATTACACGATGGATTTACGTCCACGATATCGAACGAGACGGTAATATCGAGGTACATCGCTTTGTTCTTCATTGGATATTGCGTGATGGATTTAGTCGTCGGGAGTTTGCACTACGTGGAAGAGATATCGTTCGAAGACGGGTGGGTCCATCATTTGTTGTACATCACCATTTGTTATTTCTTGCTCCACCACGAGATGACGGCGTTTTTTGCCGTGGCATTGATTGAGGAAATCCCGGTAGTTTTATTATCCTTCTTTGAAGTGAGAAATAAACAACGACCGTCGTTGTTGTTTGGCGTGTTGTACTTCTTGACTCGAATAGTCTTCCACACGGTTTTGATTTACAAAGTTGGACAGTTTTCGCACTTTGTTTTGTTCTCCGGGATGGTCTTGCTCACGTGGCACGTGAAAGTTTTCCAAAAGTGGGTGCGAGGGTATCTCATGCGCTCCGCTTCGAGAAAACGAATGAAATACAGACACAAAATGCTCATCATGTTAAGTATGCTCATTGCACAAGTGTTGGTGCACTCGTACGCGATGTGGGATTTAGTCACGCAAAAGTACGAGGACCATCATCAGGATTCGATTCCAGTCATCGCTTTACATGGCGCCATATTTCTCTACTTTATGACATTATTTGGAATTATGATTCATGACGTGTATTGCAATAACTTCATCATGACGTCAATTGGGAAGAAGAAAATAATTTACAACATCAGCTGGGAAGACCCGGCGATCGATCACACGGTCATGCACATGAACGGAGACGATGTTGTGTTGACTATTTCTTCCGCCGGGTGCAACGTTTTAGATTATTTATGCGAAGGGCCGAAGAAGATTATCGCCGTGGACATGAACGCGGCACAGTTACACACGTTAGAGTTGAAGTTGGCGTGTATTAAAGCGTTGACATGGGAGCAGTTTTTCGACATTTGGGGTCGATCCGATTACCAAGTCTTCACCTCGGTGTACAAATCGAAGCTTCGCAAATTGCTCCAAACGGAAACGGCAGAGTTTTGGGACATGAACACGCACTTGTTCCGCGATAACTTCATGTATGCCGGGACATCTGGTTTGATGGCGAAGATTTTATGCGCACCATTATGGTTAGCTGGAGTACATAAACGTATGGTGCACGGAGAAGATGTCGGCGGCGAGCGTGGCGGATTCTTCTTCTGGTTCACGATGAAGATCGCGTCCTTCTCTCCGCTCTGGTCTTGGATTGCCCCGTTAGGAGGTGTTCCAATTGAGCAACTTAACTTAGTCATGCGCAACCCGCAAGTGTTTGCGGAACGTTTGGTAGAAGTTTTAACCACGCGAATGTGGAAAAAAGGGAACTATTTTTATTACGGGTACATCGTCGGCGAGTTTTCGCCGAAGTGTTGCCCGCGGTACTTAGAAAAGAAGAATTTCAAGGTTTTGAAAGAGCGAACGGATCGAGTGGAGTTATTCCACGGCACCTGGGCAGACGCGGCAGAGAGGGAAGGCCCGGGTTCTATTACAATTGCCTCCTTGCTTGATTCCATGGATTGGATGCCGCATCAGATGATTGCCGAGAACATTGCGAAAGTAGTCACCGGGTTGGATAAAGAGAGAGGGAAAATTTATTGGAGATGTTTTGGTGATCGCGTGCACTCACCGGTACTCGGACACCTCCGAGCTAGTTTGGTTCCGACATACGATCGCGTCGGATGGTACTTGAGCACGTTTATCGGTCCAACGCCGGAGAATTACGAGCCAAAAATGATCACCTTAAATGGTACGAACAGACGTATTTCGAACACGGTCTTTGACGATATGTGCGTCATGTATGCCATGGCCAGCCACGGCTTGAGCTCTAACAAAGACGTGAGGAAGTTTTATAAGTCTCAAGGCACTCGATACGACGGTTTCCGCGAAGCTTTGTTGCCACACAGAGACGTGTTTATGCAATACGTCGTTCCGTGGACAAAGATGCCAAAGACGTGGATCTCCGTCGGATGCGGCACGGCGAGGGATATCGAATTTGTCACCGATCATATTCGTGAATCGAAAACAAAAGTGTATTTGTGCGATTTATCGGATGCGTTGTTAGCCATGGCGAAATCTCGAGTGAAGATGCTCGGTTTGGCCAAACAAGTTGTTTTCATCGAGGGCGACATCAACGCGACAGAGACGCAAAAGAAGCTTCCGGCTGAAGCAGACTTAGTGACGTGTTCGTACTGTTTGACGATGATTCCTCCGTGGAAAGAAGCTTTAAAGACGATGAAGAATCTCGTCGCGCCAGGTGGTAACTTGTGTTTGATTGATTTCACCTTGCGCGAAGGCGTTATGGACCGATGGGATCAAAGATTGTACAAGTGGTGGTTCGCTCACGACGGTGTCTACTTCAATCGGGCGCACGTCGACTTTTTGGAATCGCAGAAAGATTTGGAAACCGTGTGGTATTCCGAAGACGAAGGTAGAGTGCCATACACGCCATTTAAGCCGACGCATTACATGTATTGCGCGGAGAAGATTTCCGACAAGAAGAAGAAAACCAATCATCGCGTGACTGGAAGATCGCCTTCGCCGCCGCCTCGAGCTTCGAGAGGAACATCGGCACTATCGGCTACTAATACTAAAAGCGGCAGTCGTGGTAAGCGTCGTTCGATGTCCCCCACGCCTCGTCGCAGGTCACGAAGAATATAATAATAGATTGTGAGAGAGAGAGTAAAAGAGCGCGCCGGAGAGAAAGACTGGGTTATATTTAGCTATGTTAGCGTGCATGTATTATGACTACGTGCATACTGGTATTGACTGTTACATATGTTCTCGTATTCTTCATCATCGTCTTCATAGTCGCGAGTGGAGTTACCGCGTCGTTTGGTTGCGAGATTTTATTTTTCATCTTTCTTTCTCGGCACGTCCATCGTGTAATTCTTTCAAAAAGATTACAAAGTCGTGTCGAGTCCCGATTAAAATTGGAAAAGGACTTTCGCTTTGACTTCTCGTCATTTTTATCATTTTTGTCAGAAGTTTATATCTAAAATTTCTTGTATTATATTGTTCCTTTTCTTTCTGTAAACCGGGCTTTAAGGAAACGTTCACGCACGGGTAAACGCGCGCGCGAGGGAGGCGTGGTGGTAGCGCACCAACGATAGAGAATACGGAATGGGTTTAGATCCTCTCGAGCATCGAAACACGGTCGATCCTCTCGCGGAACCAAACTTGGAAATCTCAAGCAACGACCAGAGCAGGGAAAATTCCGCCGACCACGGCGTCTCCAGGAATACGAGGACATCTCCGGACTCCTCGGGCTCGTTCGATTACGCCGACAAAAGCTCACATACGGATGGAGATTCCGAACGAGGCTCCTCTCAAGGCGCGGACTCTTCACAAGGCCAATCCAATCCAGGCTCGAAAAACTACAAAGAATACGTCGGGAGACACTTGACCTCGGAACTTTTGTTCTCGGCGTCTATTGGGAATTTGAAAAGAATTAAAAGATGTTTAGAAAAGGCTGGAAGAAGCATAACATCCGAACCGTACCAGGATTACGATTTGAGAGCACCTTTACACATCGCGTGCGCGGATGGTTCGTTTGCCGTCGTGGATTATTTAGTGAAGAATGGGGTGGCTATTAATGTTGTCGATCGATGGGGAGCGACGCCGTTGGAAGCCGCGGTGTTTGGGAACCACTGGGAAATTGTAAAGTACATTGAACAAAACGGGGGGAGAATTAAAGATAGATTGACGGGTACTTTAGTCAAATTAGCGGACAGTGACTTGTCCTCGGTCGCTGCGCCACAGATGGCGGCGAATTCGTCGAACAATTTCTTACCAACAGACGCCATGGCGTGGGAGATACCGGAGGAGGAAATCGTGGATAAGGAAAAAGTCGGGTCCGGGGCGTTTGGTATCGTCATGAAGTGTAAATGGAGAGGAACGCCAGTTGCGATTAAACAAATTCACAAGCACATGGCAGAGGACGAGATTGCGAGAGTTGAATTCGCGTTGGAGTTGAAAGTTATGCGTCAGTTGCACCATCCAAACATTGTTCAATTTTTAGGCGTCATGATTTCGAGCGAAACGAATCAAGTGTCCATCGTTTCCGAGTTTATGCAAGGTGGTAGTTTGGACCAATTGTTTTGTTCCGGCAAGATCCTCTCGTTGTGTGAAGCGGCAAACATGTCGTTGGATTGCGCGAGAGGGATGGCATATTTGCACGGTCGCGTTCCGTTGCCGGTGATTCATCGAGACTTGAAACCAGGAAATTTGATGTTGACGAGGACTGGACGTTTGAAAATAGGCGATTTTGGTTTATCGAAAACTTTGTCAGTGCGAAACAAGATCCCAAACTCAACCGTGTCTCAAGAACCGTTCGTTTTGACCGGTGAAACGGGAAGTTATAGATACATGGCGCCGGAGGTTTTCCGACACGAATTCTACGGCACCGCCGTTGACGTCTACGCCGCATCCATGATTTTTTACCAACTCTTCTCCGGTCAACAACCGTTTTCGAACATCAATCCAATTCAAGCGGCGCGAGCAGTCGCCACTCAAGACGCTCGTCCACCGTTGCATAACGGGTTAATGCCGAAGGAATTAATGACGTTGGTGAGAAACATGTGGAGCCCGATCGATAAGAAACGTCCGACGTTTTTCAACGTCATCAACTACCTCGACCCGATCGTCGAGAAGTTGAGAGAGGAAGCGGATAACAAGAAGAACAACCCCGGTTGTGGTTGCGTCGTTTCTTAACATTACCGGAGACTGAGATTGAGACTCAATATATAATTGAGCATTCCTTTGGTATGGATTGTAGTTATTAATATTTGTGTTTGTACCTAAAAGAAGAATTAAAGAACTGAAAAAACCCCACCTTTCTTTTTGAAAAAGCGACGGCGAATTTTCAGCCTCAGAACCACCTCTGCACACGTTACTTTTTTCCCCGTCTCTTTACTCTCCGCGAGGTACCTTTTCTTTCTCTCGTAGAGGAAACGGTCGCCACAGAAACAAACAGGGAGTTCAATAGCAATACCAGCGCGCGCACGAATTAAGAGAACACGGGCGGCGTAAATTTCTTGCGTTTCGATCGAATCGATAAGGGAAACACGAGAGAAGGGTCGAAATTTAATAATAGCACTATAAAACGATAATAATGGACGCATCAACGGACGAAGAAGATTACGAATACGACGCGGACGCCGTCGACACTTCCGACGATTACGAAATGTACGAGGAAGAAGATACCAGTCACGACCAAGAGGATATCTTGGGAGATGATTTGCTCTCCGAAGACGACGACTTCGAGGAGGAGGAGGAGTTGGACGGCGATTTCGACGCCGACGCTGAAGAGGCGGCGACGCAAGCGGCAACCACGCAAGCGGCGCCAACGAGGTCTTTGAATTCAGCCGCCGCGGCGTTTGTGCCTGGTGGTGGGAGTGGCGCAGCCGCAACATCGCCCCCACGACCGCCGCCGCAGTTTCCAGGACAAGGAGGACAACAACCTCCCTCACAACAGGGCTTTGGAAATACGAGTGGTTTGCCACAGCGTAATACTACCAATAACACCGCCGCTGCTGCTCCCACCACGGGCGCGACTGGCAGTGAGGATACAAGCGCGACACCACAAGCACAAGGTCTTGGCAGCGGCTTGTTAGCTCGCACGGTAGCCCGTGTCGCGCCGCAAAAGGAACCGATTGTTCCGGACGAAAAGCCAGATCCGAAGGATGAACAAGCCACGCGAGCTTACGAGCTTCAACAGCTTCGAATTAAGTTGTTACGTTTGACGTCGAGATTGGACCAATCGCCGAGAAATACAATTGTTTCCCAAGTGATCTATCGTTTAGAGCTCGCAGAACAGTTGAAATCGGGTAAAGGTGCATCAGCATCGGGAGCACAAAAGTCTCAAACGAATACGTTTGAGCGCGCCGTGGCGCTCGCAGAGCACTTTGAAAAGATAAACCCGAATGAAGAATTGGATTTCGACTGCACGATTTTAATGATTGGTAAGCAATGCGTCGGTAAATCTTCCGTGATCAAATCGTTGTTAGGTCCGGACGCGCAAGACGAGAAGACTTTAGAGGCTTTGGATCAAGAGACTACGAAAGTGAGAATGATTGAAAC
>MDTC01083904.1_pt1 | contig 10006 bp, 3 predicted proteins | sample 811181 | NCBI WGS metagenome assembly MDTC01 (sample SAMN05326644, study PRJNA326480) | marine metagenome | isolation source: seawater | place: Pacific Ocean: North | collected 2011
GAAAAAAATTATATTGTTTATGGTGTGAAAAAGATGTTAAACTATCAAGAATGAAATTATATAATCCTGTTTATGTTCATGATCAATTTAAAAATAGACATCCACACAGATCTGGGCGTAATGATAATTTAACAACACGATTTAAATTAAGTCGTATTCCTTGTCCAAGATGTGGATTATGGAATGAAAAATGGGATGATGCTTGTAATCACATACAATGTGGTGCAGAGTCAGGTACACCTTGTGAAAATCCAAGAGCAGATAGAAATAATAATCAAGTAATCACACATTATTGTGCGGGATGTGGTAGAGAAAGACCAGGTGGTAATGATGCGTATGATTATAATTTAAGAGATATAGTAAATCCACATCACCGTTATTATTGTTGTGAACAAGATGCAACAGGAGCGTTACGTATTTTACGACAAAAAGAAGGACAATTAAATAAATTACTTATGGCTTATAGGCAATTATTTGAATGGGAAAATTCTAATAATGAAACAAGAATAATTTCTGGATATCCAAATGATATTTCAATTAATAATAATTTTGATTATGACAATTATCCTGAAAATAATTTTGAATTACGTAGATGGAAAGAACATATATATCGTTATTTTCAAGGAAAACAAATTGTATTAGAATTAAATAGATCAGGTATTGTTACATCAGAATCTTATGGAAATGCAATGAATAGATTAAAAGAGATCTATGATACAGGGTCATACATATTACCTGATTCCACCAGAAGAAATATTCCTAGTGGATGTTGGGTTACTTATAATTACACACGTAACCGTCGGCGTGTAAGTTTATACTTTTTAGACGATACTGCGGAATATAGAGATGCTGATCCTGATTATATTCAACCTTATTTACCCACGCAAACCGATTCAAGAGGTAATTTATTAGTACAACCTTATAGTAGAGGTAGTGGACGAGTAAGAGGACGAGGCAGTGGACGAGGAAGAGGACGAGGCAGAGGACGAGGCAGAGGACGAGGCAGAGGACAACTACGAGGTTGTGAACGCCCCGATAGATATTGTCGTGTAACAGGTATGAATAATAACGGACGATCTGGTAATTGTCGTTCAACATCTACTAGAATACCGCGGAGTAATGATCCTCCTTGCGAATGTGATCATAATAGAATATGTCGTTATAATTATTGGAATTGGGCAAGACGGCAGCATGAACTGAGGCAACTATAGGTGGTCTTTCTGCTGTCCCTCTTTTTATTTTTATTAACAGAATCTGTAATACTATATGGAATAAATACAATAATTAAATTTTATTAAATTTGGTTTTTTTTTTTATTTCCAAGATTAAATGTCGTTTTGTCGGGAGATATTCCATTTGGGTAAATGAATTAATATTTCAACATTTACTTAATCTTTAAAAAACTATAGTCCAATATTTGATTAATAAAATGAAATTGTTAAAAAAATTATACTAAAATAAATAAAATCTTATAGTATAATATATTATGAATCAAATATTTGAAATGATCTCATTAACCGATAAACAAGCAATTTTACTTGTTGCTGTTTTAGCCTTTATTTCTAGTTATTTAATGAAAGAACAATTTGTCGCTTCTATAATTAATAAAAAAAACAAAAAAGATAAAAAAGTTAAAAAAGTTAAAAAAGATAAAAAAGTTAAAAAAGATAAAAAAGATAAAAAAGATAAAAAAGTTAAAAAAGTTAAAAAAGTTGAAAAAATTGTCAAATCACCAATTTCTACTTGTACTGATTTTCAAAAAGAAGTTGAACAATATGGAAAAAACGGAAGAATTACTAATTTTAATAGTTGTATAGATATGTGTGGTTCGTATGAACCAGAACTAAATTCCATTTATTGTGGATTAAATTGTGAATGTGATTCATTTTGTGGAGAACATTATTGAATATATAAACTATCTGTATAAACAATATCTCTTTTAACTAAAGAAACACATTCATCCATTTGTTTTTCTAATTGTGAATTCTCGATTATTGTCGCTATTTTTTTTACTTCCAATAAGGTTTCAATTAATCGTAACATACTACGAACAATTGTGCCTTCCATAATACTTGTCATTTTACATATTTCACTGAAAGATTTTCCTTCACACCATTGATATACTATTAAAACTAAAGATGAATTAAAATATTTCTTTTTAAAATCAAATAAATCTTCTTTTAAATTATTCTTGGATTGTATATTTACAATTTGTTTAATTATATCTTGTTCAATATATTCTATTTTATCTGCCATAATTGGATTTATTTTAGATATGATTTCAATTGTAATTTTTTCTTTTGAATTTATTTGTGAAATAAACATTGATAATAATGCTGTTAATATTGAAGATGGTAAGTTTCGAAACACACCATTCATAATACATTCTGTTAATAATAACTCATGACAAGTATTAATTTCTTTACATATTTTTCCTTTCATTAATAATAAATCATTTTGATTAATATATTGTAAATCCAATAATATTTGTCGTTTTATTTTATAATTAGGCATTAAATGTAAGGTTTTATCTGAAATGGAATAATGTAAATCTTGAATTAAATATCGTAATTTAACTCTTTGTTTGGATAATTTCAATTCTAATTCAGATGTTTCAAATCCTAATGAATAATTATTAAATAATAAATTATCAAATTGGTTTTTATATTCGTTATATTTTATAATATTTTGTTTTTTAGACAATAATAATTGTTTTTTTCCAATCAATTTTAAATCACGTATTTTTGTAAATTGTGATAATCTACTTGAAGTTATTCCTACTATCCATTCATAATTAATTACTATTTTTTTTTTAATAATATCCGATTCATTCACAACCGTATCATTTAACACCTTTATATAATCTTGTAAATAAATACATTCTATACAAGTTTCATTAATTTCAATAACAACCATTAAAACCGGTAATAAATTATTACCTTCAGGTGTAACTAAAATAATACGTTTATTACTTAATAATTTTTGTCTCTTTTTAGGTCCTATATATAATGTCATAAAAGTATTATCATGTAATCTTTCCATAAAGGGTAAAATAGTTTCCATTGATTGATAACAATCATCTAATTTTTTAATTTGTATTACTTGTAATTTTGATAATTTTACTAGTTTTTTATAAATAACTTTTGATTCTTGTAAGATTTTTGTAGAATATTGTATTTGTGACAAATTCATAGTAACATTATGTTCTCCATATGAATTTCGTAATAAATGACTAATTGACATTGTAGTATCATGTTGACTTAATTGTAAAATACTCACAATAGTTTGATAAGTTAAATAATATTTACTATCCAATGTTAATGGTTTTCCCGTAACAATTTTTTCAATCATATTGGGTATTTTGTCATATGTCAATATAATTACTATTCCTTTCTCATCATATCCACGTCTACCGGCACGACCCGCCATTTGAATATATTCACCTGGTAATAAAGAACGAAATTGTGTTCCATCATGTTTTTCAAGACTGGTAAAAATTACGGTTCTTGCTGGCATATTTACACCCATAGCAAATGTTTCTGTTGCAAATAATATTTTAATAAATCCGGATTGAAACATAATTTCTACAATTTCTTTTAAAATTGGTAGTAATCCACTATGATGAATACCGATACCTCTTGATAATAAATTACTGACATATTCAATTTGTGATAAATTACGATCTTGTTTGTTTAAAATAGTTAATGATTGTGTAATAAATTGTTTAATTTTTGATTTTTCTCTTTTTGTTGTAAAATCCAAAGAGGTTAATTGATTACAATATGTTTCACATCCTTTACGACTAAATGCAAAAACAATTGCGGGTAATTTATTTTTTAATTTTAATAATTTGAATAAATTAATGATATAATCTATTTTAGTTGCAAATTTAATTCTTTTTTGGAATTTATCAACATTTCTTTTTGTTTTATGTTTTACGGTTCTGGTATTTTTATTATTCAAATAAGATAAGGCTTTTGAAAAGTTATCTTTTAAAAATTCTTGATGTTTAACAATTTTAAAACAAAAATCTTTATTTGTTAAATTACAATCAATATTTTCTTTTTGTTGAATAGATTTATTTATTTTTACATATTCTTGATTTTTTGTAATAATTTCTCCATTCTGTTTTACCTTTACTTTTATTTTTTCATTCACAATCAAATCTTTCTCAATATGTTCCTCATAATATTGTGACAAAGTTTCTTGTGTATTTCCTGTATTCAAATAATGCTCTATCGGTATAGGTCTAGTCAATGTTTGTGAAATATATACAGGTTTTTCTCTAGTCATTGAAACCCAATCTGAAAATTGTATAGCATTTGGTGTTGTTGCTGATAAAAATATCATTGAAATATGTTTCGGTGCCATTTGAATAATCTCTTCCCAAACACGTCCTCGTTCATTATCATTCATATAATGAATTTCATCAAAGATAACCCATTCAACATCATTCAAATAAGGTGAGGATTTATAAATCATGTTTCGTAGAATCTCTGTTGTCATTACTAAACAACTCGCAGTCTCATTTACCTGAGTATCACCCGTGATAATTCCTATTATAGAACGTGAATCATTTTTATATTCACTTGATGAAAATTTATCCTTGAAATCACGGTATTTTTGATTACTTAATGCCTTTATTGGTGAAGTGTAAATTACATTACTACGTCTTTTTAACGATTGAGCGATTGCCCATTCCGCAACAACCGTTTTTCCAGAAGAAGTGTGACCGGCAACAAATACATTTTGAAATTGAGAAACACGATAGACGGCTTTTTTTTGAAACTTATCTAATTCAAAATCATATTGTATAGGTGGTTCACCGATATCATTTGAAAAATTTGTTATATCATAAGTATCCGGAATTGATTTGTGATTTGAGTTTATAATTTCAGGGAATTTACCTTGAAGACAGTCGTAAATTTTTTGAAATATTTCACTCATTTTGGTTTAATTATATTACATAAATTATATTTAAATATAAATAATGAATAATAAAAAATTAATAATAAAAAGTATTTAAAAAATTATTATGAATAATAAATAAAAATAAAAATGGTTTGTACAAGAAGAAAAAATTATAATTCTCCTACAATTACAATTTCAAGAAAAAAAAATAGAAATTCTGTTCTAAGAAATTCTGTTCCAAAAAGTCAAAGACTTACAACACAAACGGTCCCAAGAAAACGACGTAAGCTTACAAATAAAACAATTGTTACAAATAAAACATATAATCTTCTGGTAAAAAATACGACATCTCCATGTAATAATACTGTAAATAAAAATGATTTAGATTTTGTTTACCGAACAATTATTATTGAGAATATGACGGATTTTAATAAATTGAATAAGTATGCAATGTCATACAAATATGCATTTTATATTGTAACCAGTGAAGAAACTAATAATATTATGGTTGGGAGAGTTCAAACTGAACAATTAAAACGTAAATTTTGTAATTTTTTGAATAGACATAATGATGTTGTCAATTCAACAAATGCACGTTTGTATTTGGTATTATCAAAAACTGAAAGTTTTATTCGTGATATGAATCGTTCTGTATATTCAAATGGTTCTGATAGAGATTATGAATTTTCAATTACACCTATTTCTTGGAAAATCCATTATAAAAGTTTAAAATCTATAATTGATATGCGTGATAGATATATTAAATTGTATCAACATTAAATCAAATAGTAATTTATATTTTATAATATTGATTCTTTTTTTTATAATAAGTTTTTAATATTTTTTTCATATATTATTTTATTTAAAATAATAGTTGAATTTTGTGAAATATTTTGTTTTGGAAGTGTAGTTTTAATAATTGTGTTTTCTTTTATTTTGCGATAATATGTTTGATTATTAGAAGTAATATCATAAAAATTAAAGTTATTATGTAATAATAATTTAGATATTTGTTGATAATGACTTGTTTTAAGTGTATTATTATCAAATAATAATTCTTTATTAGAATCATAAATATATTCATCATTTCTAAAATCGGGTATTATTAATTTAGTAGATTGTCTATTTTTTGAAATTAGTAACTCAAAAAAAAATTCTTTGTGTAATAATGATTTTTCTAAACTAGTTGAAAGTAATTTATCTTGATAATTTAATGATAATTTCGTAAATAATATTTTAAATAATTTATATACAAATTCTAAATGTTTCGAAGATTCCATTGAATGAAATCGTAAAACAGATATTAAAAAGGATTCTAAATTAATATCAAATTGTATTTTATTTTTTATCGATTCTTCTTTTTCTGATAAATATGTTTTTCGTGAAACAAGTTTGTTTTGTTTATTAAGTGTAATAATTACTTTTTTATTATTATTATCAATTGCTTTTATAGGATATATAAAAAATTGATTATATTCTTCTGGAATACTATCAAAGGATATATATTTATTTTTGATTATTTTCTTTTTAAAATTAACTAAAAAATTTTCATATATACTTTTTTTTTCCATTATAATTGGTTGTGATTGAAGTTGATTCAATAATAAAGTATAATTGAATTTATCGTCTTTATACAATTTAACTATTGGAATTGGTTTAAATTTAATAATTTGATTATTATCTAATATAAATCCATTTACTTTTTTTGAAGGTAATAAATTATAACGTATTGGTTTACAATAAATCTTTTCATATAATTTCAAATTAATAATATTTGAAAATTCAATTTGTTTTAATAAAAGTAATATCTCATCGCGATCCGTTGATATTTTCTCTTTGTTGTATATTTTATTTTTATATTTTTTATTATTATATACTACTTTTTTAATAGTAAATAAGATTCCAATTGTTTTTTTTTTATATAAATGATATAAATATACTTGATTTATAACTTGTTTTTTTATTTTTTCATCATAGTCTAATTTTAATTTGAATTCGAGTTTATGTTTTTGTAATTGTTCAATTGTATTATATACATATTCTTTTGATTGAACATTAGTAATTTTTTTTTCATATTGTAATACATCAGAATTTTCAAATTGTGGATATTTCAATTTATGTGTAATTATTGATTCCGGTTCAACAGGAATAATCATATAATTATGTAAAATAAATCCTTCAATCTGTTTATTTTTAACAATAATAAATTTGGGTTCAAAATCAAATTCTTTTTTATTTGGAAAAAGTGTATTTAAAGTTTGTAATAATAATAATTGGTCTTTTATAATTGGTAATTTTTTTAAATTATGTATTTGAATAACAGAAAAAGATTCTTTTTGTATAATACCAGAATCAAATATAGGATAAATTAATGTGGATTGTTCGGTTTGTTTTACAATTGCAATAGTTGTATTAAAACGATCAATTGTTATAGATAATTCAGAATCATTTGAAAATTTAAAATTATCAGGAATAATTGTATTTTTTTTGATTGTGTTATATAATGTTTCAAATTGTGGTGGTAATTGAATATTTTGTTTTTTATATTGATTTTTTAATAATATTTGTGTGGTTTTAATTTGTTTATTTTCAATTGAATCATTTAAACAATTTTTTAAAAGTTGTTTATGAATTTTAGCAAGTAATTCTGTATTTGTTTTATTATTAAAAATAAATTGTTTTTTTGTTTTGTTATAAAAAATAATGGGTTCATAATTATTTTTTCTTTTTGAAATAATTACTAATTGTTTCTTTTTAATTTGTTGATTGGTTAAATTTGAATATTTTGTAGGACAATTTATTTTAATTGTACTTTTATTTAATTTTGACAAGTTTTTAATTTTTACATTATATTTTTTAATACTGTATAATGAAAACTCTTGTAAATTAATTCCATTTTCTTCACTTGTAAATTTATCAATATTTTTATCCAAATCATCTAAAAAAGAATCGTAACTATGATCAATATTATATTGATTACAATATTTAATTAAATTTTCTTTAAAATTATTAATTTCAATAATTATAAACATAAAACCATTATTATCAAAATTAATATCAGGTATTTTGAAAATATCTTGATATAATCTTTTGAATTTATTAGTAGTTTGTTGAAATAAATCAATTAAATAAGAATAATGAACAGAATTTCCTGATAATAAAAATTCAATAAATTGTTGAAAACGCGTAATAAGAACATTTTTATTAGTAAAAAAAAACGGTAATTTACCTTTATATAATTGAATAAATAATTGTGTTGAAAACTCTTTATGATTAATTAAATTAAATAAGATTTGTTCTATTGATAATACTTTTGTAATTTTTTTTTTTTTTAATTCTTTTATTTTTTTAATATTTTTATTATTTTTTATTTCTTCATCCAATTTATTATTATAATTATTAACAAATGCTAAATAAATTACTCTCAAAAATGATAAATTATCTTGTTTAATACCGACTTTTAAAAATAAACTGTCATCTTTTGTTAATAAACGTCGATCTTTTGGTAAAGTAATCGTTATAAATAATTGTTGTAATTCTTTTTCTAAAAATCCAAATTTATTTTCACTAATATCTTTATTAGAAGCAGTTATATATAATGTTTTTTTTGGAGCATTATAATAGTTTATAATATTTTGTTGTTTTGTCCCACAGGTAATTATTATATATTTACCATTATGAACATCTATAAATTTAGGAAACATATATTGTTTCTTTTCTGACCATAAAAAATTTCTCAATTGAGTATTATTATTATTAAAAATAAAATTATAATCTTTAATATCTTTTTTAGTGTTTTTATCAACCCACCATTTTTTAGCAGATGATTTAAATTTAACAATTGAATCTTTCAAATTTGATTCTAAATAAGGATCATATTGATCAATTGTAACCCATGTATTACTATTTTCTACTAAATTTTCAACATTCAAAATACGTGCACAAGTAAAATAATATTCTTTATATTCATACGTATATTGTTTTGAGGATTTAATTTTATTTTGAAGTTCTGTAAATTCTATAAATGAATTTTTATAAGTATATAATAAATCAATTAGTGTAAAATCTGTCTCTGTTAATTTATTATTTTTTATTAATATATTTTTTTCTTTAGTATATTCAGTATAATTGAGTTGTTGTGTTAAATTTAATTTTTTACATTGTTCTATAATTTCTTTTTCATTTTTTTTATTTGTTAATTTAGTTATATTATTTTGGTCTAATTGTTTTTGTGTTTCTATTAATTTTTTATATTTTTCTTCTAATTCTGTAATATTGAATACAGACCCTAAACTATTTAGTTTATAATATTTAAATAACATCTCCCGTTTCACAATCACATTCTTGGTTTTTTTTTTACTTATTTTAATTTTAAAATTATTATTTGTAATATCTAAAACAATACCCGGAATTAATTTATTATTTTCTTTTATATACACACGATCGTTTATATTAATTTCTTTTAATATAGATGAAAATGGTATTTTATCATCATTTGTTGTTATAATATATCCATTTGAATAATTTGAATTTGAATTTGAATTTGATAATTGTGTAACTAAATCATATTCTATATTTTTAATTGTAAGTTGTTTATTATTATTTTTATTAATTACTTTTTCATTAATTGAAAATTGAATTTCATTTTGCAATTTATTAATAATATTTTGTATATTTTTATTAATTTTATTTTCACGATTAATAATATATTCATATTCATATTTAGTTAATACAGATGGGAAAGAGTCTTTATTTGCTCCATAATTATCTACACCCTTTTCTGTATTATAAAATTTAATAGTATTATTATAAATGTTTCTAAATGTTCTTCGTAATTTATTCAATTTTGCTGTTTTAAAATAGGATGTATTTGTTTTATGTTTTATTTGTATATCATTTCTCTTTGTTTCCTGTTTATTTTTAATATTAAAATAATCTTTATCAAAAGAAACAATTTTGTCATTCTTTTTACTTAATACAATTATTGGTAAAAAAGATTCTTCCTCTTCTTCTTCTTCATCCTCTTCTTCTTCTTCCTCTTCCTCTTCTTCTTCTTCTTCATCTTCCTCTTCTTCTATAAATTGTTGATTAAGTA
>MDTC01049934.1_pt1 | contig 10005 bp, 11 predicted proteins | sample 811181 | NCBI WGS metagenome assembly MDTC01 (sample SAMN05326644, study PRJNA326480) | marine metagenome | isolation source: seawater | place: Pacific Ocean: North | collected 2011
ATGATACTAATTTTATAAATAATAAAGGAAGTGAGTCTAAAAAATTCGAAGCCTTTATAACAGATATAATTCCAAATAATGAACAACCAAGGAAATCATTTAATGAAGAGCTACTAAATGACTTGGCAGATTCAATAAAAATAAATGGAATTTTGCAGCCGATTGCAGTAAAGAAGCTTAATGAAGGGAAATATCAAATAATTGCTGGTGAAAGAAGATGGAGGGCTGCTCAAATTGCAGGGCTTACTAAAGTACCTATTGTATTATTCGAAGCAGATAATGAAAAAACATTTGAATTAGCAATAATGGAGAACGTACAAAGAGAAGATTTAAATCCTATTGAAGAAGCTTTGGCAATTAAAGAATTAATAGAAAAATATAACTTTACACAAGAAAAAGTAATTACTTTAACAGGTAAGAAGAGGACAAGGATTGTTAACATATTAAGGATTCTTGACCTCCCAAATGAGATACAACTTCTAATTGCTCAAGAAAAAATCTCTCGAGGACACGGACTAGCCTTACTTTCATTTTCAGACAAATCTAAATTGACTGAAATTGCGAAAGAAATAATAGATAAAGATTTGAGTGTAAGGCAGGTTGAAAGATTATCAAGAGAGAACAAGAATGTTACAAGAAATAAAGAATCAAAAAATATATATATTGAAAATATAGTAAAAATCTTGGAAACTAAACTTGGCTCTAAAGTAAGGATTAAAGGAAGCTCGATAAATGGAAAAATAGAGATAGAATATACTAGCCTTGAGAATTTAAATAAAATCATAGGTCAAATCAGATAAATAAATGAGTAAATTTAGTGTAACAATCGAAATCATGCCAATAGATAGTGTTTTAGATCCTCAGGGAGAAGCTATTGAATTGACTCTTAAAAATAACCCTAAATTTTCTGTGAGTAATTTCAGGGTTGGAAAAAGAATAGAGTTTGTTGTTCAATCAAAAAACAAAACCGACTGTCAAAAAATTGTTAAGGATTTATGTGAGAAATTTCTAGTAAATGAAATTATTGAAAAATACAAAATAAAAATTGAAAATGCGAAAAATTAATTTTGGAATTATACAATTTCCTGGTTCAAATTGCGAAGAAGACTGTTTTTATGTAATTAAAAATATTCTCAAACAAAACTGTACTTATGTGTGGCATGATTCCAATTCTCTAAAGAAAATTGACTGTCTGATAATACCTGGTGGATTTTCTTATGGTGATTATTTAAGAACTGGTGCTATAGCATCACAAAGTAAAATTAGTTCAAAAATAAAAGAATTTGCCAAAAAAGGTGGAATAGTCATAGGGATTTGTAATGGTTTCCAGATACTTACTGAATTGAAACTTCTTCCAGGAGTTCTGTTGAGAAATCATTCCTTAAATTTTATATGCGAAGATGTATACCTTAAAGTTTCAAATAATAAATCAATATTTACATCTGAATATTCAGATAATGATACCGTTAAAATCCCTATTGCTCACGCAGAAGGAAATTACTTCTTAAAGAACACTGAGTTAAATGAAGTGCTGAAATATAACCAAATTATTTTTCAGTATTCAAACCCTATGGGTCAGATAAATCAGGAATCCAACCCCAATGGTTCAATATTGAATATCGCAGGAATTTCTAATAAAAAAGGCAATGTCCTTGGATTGATGCCTCATCCAGAAAGAGTATCTGAGCATGTGCTAGGTGGTAATGATGGAAAAAAAATATTTCATTCTATAATTAAATATCTTTCTTCATGAATTCTATAAATCTAAATTTTATTTTATGTTAAATTAATACGATGAGTTTAATTCAAGAAGAATTGAAAAAAATTGATTCGGTTATTGATTTAATTGGGAATACACCTTTGATTAAATTAAATCATTTCGCAGAATTATCATCAGATAAAGAAATCTATATAAAAGCAGAATGGTTTAATCCTGGTGGATCAATTAAAGACAGGGCCGCATTATCAATGATAATTGACGGAATAAAAAAAGAAAAGTTAACAAAGAACAAAACAATAATGGATTCCTCCTCTGGAAATACTGCAATTGCATATGCTATGATAGGTGCAGCTCTTGGTTTTAAAGTCGAATTGGTCACACCAGAAAACATTAATATAGAAAGAAAAAAAACATTACAAGCATATGGGGCGAAAATAATCTACTCAAGTCCATTTGAAGGATCAGATGGAGCAATACTTGAAGCTAGAAAATTAGCAAAAAACTTTTCGGACAAATATTTTATGCCGGACCAATACAATAATATTGCAAACCCTTTAGCTCATTATCAAACTACGGGCCCTGAAATATGGGAACAAACTAATGGTAAAATCACTCATCTTATTAGCGGAATTGGAACAAGTGGGACAGTGATGGGAGCTGGTGAGTATCTAAAATCTAAAAATAAGAAAATTCAAATAATTGGTGTACAACCTGATGAAGCTCTTCATGGACTTGAAGGGTTAAAACACATACCTTCTTCTATAACCCCTGGAATTTATAATGAAAACAAGCTTGATACCTTATATAATGCAAATACTGAAGAATCATATCTAATAATGGAGAAATTGATGGAACTAGAAGGTATGTTTGTAGGTCATTCCGGAGGTGCTGTAGTTTTATCAGCTTTAGAAATACTTAAAAAGACTGATCAAGCAAACATAGTATGTATCGTTCCCGATGGGGGATATAGATATCTCAGTGGAGGTGTTTGGTGGTAATCATAAAAGAAGATGTAAATAAAGAACTTGTGCAAGTATGCAAGAATGGTTTTCCATATGAAGTATGTGGGTACTTAATTGGAAACATAAAATATGGTCAAGATACATCGGGGATAGATGATATATTTGAAATATCTTATTTTATGATTTGTGAGAATATCAATAAAGAGAACCCTGAAATCAGGTTTGAAATTAATCCTAGTGATAGAATAAAAGCTCAGAAAGATGCGGAGCTTAATAAACTTGATGTTATCGGAGTTTATCACTCGCACCCAAACCATGAAGCCTATGCATCACCTACAGATAATGATTTTGCAGTTGAGAGTACTGCCTACTTAATATATTCCATTATTAATAATAAATTTAATGATCTTCAAGCTTATATTAAAAATGGAAATACAAATAAATTAGAATCTACCAAAATTACAATCCTATGATCCAAAAAAAGAAAGTTATATTAATTACCGGCTCAGGTAAAAGAATAGGAAGAGAAATTGTTCTTGGACTAAGTAAATTAAGTAAGAATTATAAATTTATCTTACATTTCAATAAATCTCGTTCTCAAGCAAACGACTTAAAGAAAAGAATAAAAGAGATTAAAATAGAATCAGAAATAATTAATTTTGACTTAAATAATTTTGATAATATTAAAAGTTTTGCTATAGAAGTTGAACGAATTTTTGGACGAGTTGATATATTAATTAACAATGCTTCAATTTTTGAAGAAAAAAAACTTCATAACATATCAGAAGATGACTTTGATAGAACGATAAATATCAACCTTAAATCTCCATTCTTTTTATCAAAATTTTTATCCATTGGAATGAAAAAAAGAAAGTATGGAAAGATTATCAATCTTACTGACTCAATAGGAGTTGCAGAAACTTGGAAATATTATAGTCATTATTGTATTTCTAAAGGAGCTCTTGAAACAATGACAAAAGCCTTATCTCTCGACCTAGCTCCTTTTATTCAAGTAAATTCTATAGCACCAGGTAAAATACTTAAACCTATCAATTCGTCAGATAAGCTATATAAAAAGAACTATAATACTAAAGATGGTGTTCAGGACATAATTAACACTACTCACCTAATAATACAATCTCCTATAATTACTGGAAGAAGTTTCAAGATAGATAATATTAGAAGTTCCGATTAAATCTTTGATGTACCCACTACTTCAGAGATACTATCAATTCCGTCAAGCTTCATTAAATCTAGCAAATCATTATTAATCTGATTAATTAATCCCGGTCCTTCATAGACTAACGATGTATAAAGTTGCACCAAGCTTGCACCAAGCTTTATTTTTTTATATGCATCCGCACCTGAACTAATACCGCCGACACCGATTATAGGAATAACATTCTTTGTAATATTATACGCAAATGATAACTTTTCATTTGATAAATCAAGTATCGGTTTTCCTGAAAGCCCACCGTCAGTATTAATATTTCTTGACTTAAATGCAAAGGCCCTACTCTTTGTTGTGTTACTTATTATAATGCCATCAAGACCGTATTTAATAAGCTGTTCAATAATAAACCCAATATCGCTATTTTCCAGATCAGGGGATATCTTAATAAAGATTGGAATTTTATTAATTCTATTAATCTGAATTTCTTTTAGTAATTCCGAAATATCATTTCCTTCAAAGTCTCTTAAGCCAGGAGTATTTGGTGACGAGATATTTATTGTTATATAATCAACAATTTTACTGACCATCCTTATGCCTTCAATATAATCTTTTATTCGATTTTCGGAATCCTTATTCGGACCCAAGTTTGCTCCCAACTTACATAACGTATTAGAAGATTTTTTATCTATAATATTAGATATAAAATTATTTAAGCCAACATTATTAAACCCAAGCCTATTAATTAATGCCAAATCATCCTTTAATCTAAAAATCCTAGGCTTTGGATTGCCAAACTGAGGTCTTGGGGTTACAGTGCCTGACTCTATAAAACCAAACCCTATCTTAGACATTTGATTGAAGACCTCTGCATTCTTATCAAAGCCTGCAGCTAATCCAACTGGGGACGGGAATTTGATATTTGCAACGTTTATTGACAACTTCTTATTAACTTCGGTTCTATATAAATTAAAGGCGCCATTTTTTATAAGAAAGATACCAATATTATGAGCAAGCTCAGGATTTAAGGCAAAAAATAGAGGCTTTATTAGACTATACATAAATTATAATTCATTTTAACTCTTAAATTTACTAAATCCAAAATTAAAGGTTGACTTATTTTTTCCACTTCGCTATTTTCAATATTAAGCATAAATGTTTAAATCAAAGAGAAGCTTACAAAATTTTATTCAAATTTTCTTTAAATATTTAATAGCACTGTTTGGAATTTTGTTTTCACTAATTTTATCATTGGGAATCATAGTTAATTTAATGGGTCTGAATGATTCTAATTCACTAATTGGAAATTTTGGAAACTTTATCTCCAATCAATTCTATTATTATTTTGGCATTTCAGGAATGATCCTTTCTATCTTTACTTTTATAATATCTTCTAATGCGCTAGCTAAAAATCAAATTAAAGATATTTGGAAAAAACTTTTTTTCATTATACTTATTACACTTTCTGTAGGTGGTTTACTCAAAATATCTAAAGAAATGCTTTCTATTGCGGAATATAAGTTTATAGGCTTTATTCCAAGCAAAACCACTGCCTATCTAGTTAAGCAAGTAACTGGCTATTTAGGTACTTCATTATTTTATTTATTCATTTTATTCTTTTCTATTCACCAATTAAATAAAAATTTTATGTTAAAAATTTTTCATAAAATAATAGTTTCAATAAAAAATGCTATATCAAATATTCTTCCTAAGAAAAAGGAAAAAATTAAGATAGAAGAAAATACGGAAAACGAAATCAAAATAAATATGAAGGAAGCTGCAGAAGAAAATCCGATTATTGAAATTGATTCCAATCCTAATGACCAAATTGTTATTGACCCAAAAATAAATAAGGAAAACAAAGATAACGATAAATATACAAACTTTATACTGCCAAACCTTAATCTTTTGGATGAACCAAAAGATCAACCAATTATTTACGACAAAGATAAGGCTCTTGCTAAGGCAAAAACGATTGAAGAGAAGCTGCAAAACTTTGGTATTAATGGACAAATTACTGAAATTAAACCCGGCCCTGTGATTACTCTTTATGAATATCGGCCTGAGGCGGGAACTAAAATAAATAAAATTGCCTCATTATCTGATGATTTAGCAATGGCGCTAAAAGCAACTAGGATAAGAATAATTGCTCCAATTCCAGGCAAAGATGTAATTGGGATTGAAGTTCCAAATGAATTACGAGAAATCGTTTATTTAAAAGAGCTTTTATCTAAGGATCAATTTATCAAAAACAAGAGTCCTATAAATCTATCTTTGGGTAAAGACATTTCCGGAATACCCCTTTTTACTGACCTTAAAACAGCTCCGCATTTAATGATAGCGGGGACAACAGGTTCAGGAAAAAGTGTTTTTCTACATAGCATTATTACTAGCATGTTATATAAAGCTACGCCTAAAGAACTAAAGTTTATTATGATTGACCCTAAAATGCTTGAACTCTCGGGTTATGAAGAAATACCTCATTTGCTTCATCCAGTTGTAACAAATCCCAAAAAAGCTGCTGCTGCTCTCAAATGGGCGGTCAAGGAAATGGAAACAAGATATAAACTACTTTCCGATATTGGTGTAAGAGATATTGACTCATATAATAAGAAGATAGATTCATCAAAAAATAACCTTCCATTTATTGTAATAGTAATAGATGAACTAGCAGATTTAATGTTTGTAGCTCCTAATGAAATTAAAGAGTCAATTACTCGTTTGTCACAAATGGCAAGAGCAGCTGGTATACATTTAATTGTTGCAAGTCAAAGGCCCTCTGCCGATGTAGTCGCTGGGCTAATTAAGGCGAACTTCCCTGCAAGAATATCTTTTGCGGTTTCATCTAAAATAGATTCTAGAATCATTCTTGACGCCTCAGGAGCAGAAGAATTACTAGGAAAAGGTGACATGCTTCTTCTTCAACCTCCAAATAATTTAATTAGGATTCAAGGTGCGATAATATCAGATAAGGAAAGAGAGAATATTTCAAGTTATCTTAAGTCGCAAGGTCCACCTGACTATAATAACGAAGTAACAAAAGCATATGAAGAAGATGATGAAGTAAAATTAGGAGCAAGCTACGAAAAAGATGCATTATACGAAGAAGCACTAGATATAGTAAAACAAACTAAACTTGCATCTATCTCTATGATACAAAGAAGATTAAAGATTGGATACAATAGAGCAGCAAATATAATTGAAATGATGGAGAGAGAAGGTGTAATAGGAGAGCAAGAATCTGCAGGGAAACCAAGAAAAGTTTTCCTATAACTATAAACAATTATTCATTTTCGCAGCTAATAAAATTGCTTCTTCCATACTTCTAGAATCAGCTTTATTTTTCCAAGCTATATCATAAGCAGTTCCATGATCGGGTGAAGTTCTAATAAAAGGGAGATTTAAAGTTACATTTACTCCCTTGTCAAACGCCAACATTTTAAAAGGAATTAGTCCTTGATCATGATAAATCGCATGAATAATATCAAATCTATATCTATTTTCTTTTACAAATATTGTGTCAGATGGGAAAGGTCCCTCTATATCTATATTTAATCTTTTAAGTTTTTTTACTGCTGGAACTATCGCCTTAAGATCTTCATTCCCTATACCGCCCTCCTCAGATGCGTGAGGATTCATACCACATATTGCAATTCTGGGCTTATTTTTTTTCAAATAAACTTTTAAAAAATTACTAACTACTAATATCTGTTTAATAATTAAATTTTTATTTATTGATTTAGAAACTTTATTTAATGGTATATGTATAGATGCCAGAGAAACATTTAACTCTTTTGAAAAGAAAGACATTACAACCAATTCTCTATTAAATGCCTTTTGTAATAAATCTGTATGGCCCTTAAATTTAGATCCTGCAAGAGAAATAGCTTTTTTACTTATTGGAGCTGTAACCAAACAATCAATACTTTTATTTTTTATTAGATCAATTCCTGTTGAAATATAATTCAACGAAGCTTGTCCAGAAAATCGTGTTGATTTACCAGGTTCAATTTTCACTATATTATCAGATTCGTAAAATTCAATTTTTTTATCAACTTTAAGCTTTAATAAATCTATAACTTGTTTGTTTCCAATAATGATTGGGTAACAATTGTTCAATATTTCTTTTTTTCTTAAAGATTTAATAACTACTTCTGGACCTATTCCATTATAATCCCCAATCGTTATACCAATAATTGGCTTTTTCATAGTCTATAAAATTTAACTGTATTTTCTTTTAAATTCTTGCAAAATGTTTGAAAATTAAACTTCTTAGCCTCAGAAATACACTCCGCAATATAAATAAGATTACTTGGATAATTAGTTTTTCCTCTATATGGATGAGGCGACAAATAAGGGGAATCAGTTTCTACCATAATCTTATCGTTAGGTATAAAAGCTGCAACATCTCTTAATTCAGTAGATTTTTTAAATGTAACAATGCCAGTAAAGGATATATAGCATCCAAAATCTAAAAATTGTTTTGCTAATACTTTATCGCCAGTGAAGCAATGTATCACACATTCTGTTTTTAAATCCTTTGTTTTTAAGAAATCTATCAACTCTTTATATGAATCCCGTGCATGGACTACAAATGGTAAATTTCTTTTATTCGCTATATCTATTTGATAATCTAGAAACTCATATTGAATTTTTTTATCGTCTTTTGTATAGAAAAAATCTAACCCTATTTCACCAATAGCTTTATTATTTGAATTAAATGAAAGCCTTTCAATCTTATCCAAATCAGACATTTTATGGTTGATACAGTCACATGGATGAATTCCCACAGAACAAAATACTTCCTTATATTTTTCTGAAATAACTATGTTCTTATTTGAGGATTCTAAATCTGTAGAAATTGATATTATTGTTTCAACACCAGAACTCTTTGCATCCTCGACAATTTTATCAATATTATCGTAGCTATAAATGTGAGCGTGAGAATCTATAATCATTTAACTCTTCTTAATTAATGTATCCAGCTCTGATGAAAATTCCTCTAAATTATTGAAAGATTTATAGACTGAAGCAAATCTAATATAAGCCACTTTATCAATCTCGTATAAATGTTTAATGACTAAATCCCCAATTTCATTTGATTCAATCTCTCTTCTTGAGGATTCAATTAGTTCTTTTTCAATTTCTTGTACAACATTTTCAATTTGCTTAAGTGAAATATTTCTTTTTTGACATGCACTAATCATCCCATCGATTATTTTAGTCTTATTAAACTCTTGAATTGTTCCATCTTTCTTAAGGACAACTAATTCATAATCCTCTACTCTTTCATATGTAGTAAATCGTCTTGAGCATGTTAAGCATTCGCGCCTTCTTCTTATAGATCTTGAATCAGACCCTTGTCTCGAATCAATAACCTTAGTATTTTCAATAGTACAACAGCCACTTTCCTTATAAGTCATGATGTGATTTTATCATAAAAGTCATATAAAAATGAATAAGAATCTACAATAAATTTTGATAGATAGGAAATTTTGCACACAAATCATTAACTTCTTTTTTACAAGACAAGAGCAAATCTTCGTTTGCATGATCTAATAAGACTCTAGATATAAGGTCTCCAATTTGTCTTATTTCTTCTTCCTTCATTCCCCTAGTTGTGACACCTGGAGTACCAATTCTTATCCCGGAGGCAATAGATGGGGGCAGAGGATCAAAAGGAATAGCATTCTTATTTGTAGTAATTCCTGCAGCAGCCAGTGCTCCCTCCCCTTCTTTTCCTGTAACACCAGAACCACGTAAATCAAGAAGGACTAAGTGAGTATCTGTTCCACCTGTTATACAATTAAAACCTTTCTCTATTAAGATGCTTGCCAGTAATCGTGAATTAGATAAAACTTGTTTCTGATAATCTTTAAACGAATCAGTTAATGCTTCATTAAAAGCAACGGCCTTAGCCGCAATTGTATTCATAAGAGGACCTCCTTGCGTACCTGGAAAGACTCGACTATTTATTACCTTCAAATGTTCATCCTTGGTCATTATCATTCCACCTCGTGGGCCTCTAAGAGTTTTATGAGTAGTCGTTGTAACAAAATCACAAAAAGGTATTGGATTTGAATACAAGCCAGCTGCTATTAACCCTGAGGGATGCGCTATATCTGCCAAGAGATATGAGCCAGACTTATCTG
>MDTC01098976.1_pt1 | contig 10005 bp, 11 predicted proteins | sample 811181 | NCBI WGS metagenome assembly MDTC01 (sample SAMN05326644, study PRJNA326480) | marine metagenome | isolation source: seawater | place: Pacific Ocean: North | collected 2011
GATGGTATCAGCATTAAAGGTTATCACGCCTTCCACACTATCCTTGACTGGGCACGAGAACACTTCTCCGTCAGGAATATTATGAGTCCCTCCGCAGGCTACTGCACCAATCCCTTTCAGGGAAAAGCTCAGATCAGTTCCGGGACCCTTGATTGCAACTTGTTCTGCATTTCGCATCTTTTCCTCGAGCGATGCCATTCCATACACCATTCTGCCATAATTCATGCAACAAGCATTAAAGTAAAAATCCTCAAATGCCTCTGTACTCATTTTAGCCTGTTGCGCCATAGATGGAGAAGGCCATCGCAGAATGCACCACTTTGTTTTTTTCACCCGCCAGTCAAGTACAGGCTTCATTGCCTTCATTGCACGCTTCATGTCTTCTGGAGGAAGATCAGAATTCTCGAATACATTGCTTGAGCCTCGGATTGCTATGTATGCATCCATTTTCTGCATGCGTTCCATTTCCCAATGAGATGACGACTCAAATTGCTCTGTACTACCATCAAGTATGCATTCACGGTCAAGCAGTGCAGACTGAACCTGAACGAATGGAATTGCATTTCTTTCTCGGACAGCCCGAATTAGGGCGAGCGTCATTCTCTCTGGTATATCAAAGGAATGAAGAAGGACCTTCTCTCCTGACTGTATATTCGTTGAATGCGTAACTAAGTTATTGGCAAGTGCTTTGTATCTTGGGTCCATAAAATTACAGGAAAGGATTAACCGCGTCGGATTTTTGAGCCAGGGAAGTTTATCCTGACTCGGTAGACTTTTTTGACCCGATTAATTATTTCATAACTTTTAGGGTCAATCCGGGAAGGAATTTCCATTCTCCTAATGTCTACAACGGCAGTAAAACCACGCTCGGTGAATACATCAATCAAGATTGCGATCGCCAAAGGATCATCAAAAACAGGGTCTTCTGAATTGATGTAGGCAAGACCCGAAATCGAGTGTTTCTCAACAATAGGTATGAACTTCGATTTAACTAAACGGACAACTCGGTCAAATAATTCGGAATGAAATTTCTCATATGAGTCTAGCCTGTGCACTAAAAGTTGTCGTGCATGCAATGAAAGTTTGTCAGCTAAGGGAATAGAAGAAATTCTATCATATGTAGCCTCATCCAACTCCAGTGAACTTTGATATTTCAGTTCCTGAATAATTCTTTGCTGTACCTCAATGACTGTCCCATGAGCATTTATGAAATGGTAATGAAATAACTGACGTAATGTTGTTAAGGAATCATAAGTGGATTCCTTAAATGTTTTGTAACGCAGATGTGCTGCATCTTCATCTAGATCCGTTTTGCGAACTTCCCTTTTATCACCTACTCCCGATGCCTCTACTTCGGCATTATGAGCAATAGAGCGTTGTCCGCGCAATAATTGACGACGAACACTTTCTTCTTCATCAATAAAAAGCATGATTATATGAAACCGTGGCTTGGGGAACTGGGTTTCCTGAAGTGTGCCTAAATACTTACTTCTAAGTTCACTTAAGCGATTATGAAAAAGCTTCAGGCATTCCACCTGGCTTTTAGTCCGTGGATAGCCATCAACAATAGCACCACTTTCATATTCAGGACTAAGCAGGGTACGGAGAACTATTTTAGTGACCTCTCTATCTCCAGCTAGTAGTCCGGCATCAATTTTTTTCCTAGCCTCGGGTGATTTCAATAATTCGCTAACAATAATTGGCTTTTCCGTTAAATCACGAAATTCCATTATAAACTCGGTTTGTGTTCCTTTTCCGGCACCCGGTGCTCCATTAAGCCAAAATATTTCTGCAGGAAACTTAAGATTCTCAGAACCCATCTCCTGCTCCAATTCGTGCCAAACTGTCTGGAAGATTAGTTGTGCATCCTTTACTTCAAGATCTTCAATTTTTTTTGATCCAGATTTTTTTCTATGCATAGGAGCATTACGATGTGCCTGCGAATCAGGTTCATGCGTTTCCTTATCTAAATTTAGATCATTGCGTAAGTTTGGCATGGTATTTACAAATGAATTAAGCAGCCCGATGCGTCAACCGAACGAAACGAAAGGTCTTTTAAATGCCACCACCAGATTCATACTCCTTCATACTATTTAATGTGTGATTCATTTCCAATGACGGGGAATTTTGACTATTAATTTCGCCAAGAACTCGAGAAGGAACACCGGCTACAGAAACATTTGCTGGAACATCCGATAGAACTACGCTACTAGCTCCTACCCTCGCTCCCTGGCCAACCTCCACATTACCAAGGATTTTTGCCCCCGCACCAATTAAGACGCCTGATCTAATTTTTGGATGACGATCCCCCCCTTCTTTTCCCGTCCCACCTAAAGTAACTTCATGTAGGATAGAAACATCATCCTCTATGACGGTAGTCTCACCGGCCACGAACCCAGTGGCATGATCAAGCAAGATCCCACATCCGATGGTCGCGGCCGGATGAATATCGACGGAGTAAACGATTGAAATAAGGCTTTGTAGATAGAGTGCGATATCTTTACGATCATTATTCCATAAATAATTGGATGCTCTGTACGCGGATAGTGCCTGAAACCCTTTAAAGTATAAAAATGGGCTAATAAAATCATGACATGCAGGATCCCGGTCCTTGACCGCATGTAAATCCGTCCCAACATCAGAAAGTATCTTCGGGGAGTCATTAAAGCAGGAAAAGAGTAACTCTTTCAAATCACTTGCGGGTACTAAACCCTTCGCAAGCCTTTCCGATAACCGCCAACTCAATGCATCGGCAAAAGAATTTCTTTCCAAAACATATTCAGTTAATATTTTCGAAAGGATTCTCTCTTTAGATGCTACAGTTTCCGCCTCTTGCTTTAATGTATTCCAAATTTCGCTCATTTTCTTTAGATTACAACTATTGCATGTTCAATTAGTAGAATTTTTTACCTATTTCTACCTTCTGTCGTCCCTGAGATGTACGCCATTTATTTGTATCTCTTAATGAAAATATACAACCGCAATACTCCTGCTGGTAAAAATTTTCTCTTTTAGAGACTTCGATCATTCTTTGCGAGCCACCCGCTTTTCTCCAATTGTAAGTCCAGTAAGTTATGTTTTGATATCGAGCAGCAGCTCGTTCTCCGCAACCATTGATTTGCTTCATATTCTTCCACCTTGAAATGCCAAGACTACTTGAAAAAACTTCAAAGTCATTTTCATATGCATAGAGTGCCGTACGTTCGAACCTCATATCAAAGCATTGCGTGCAACGAGACCCCCTCTCAGGTTCCCATTCTAGCCCCTTTACCCGCTCGAACCAATTGATCGGATCATAGTCAACATCGATGTGATCGAGATTTAGCTTTTCGCAAAATCTCTTATCTTCTTCCTTGCGAATTTCGTATTCTTTTTTGGGGTGAATATTGGGGTTATAGAAAAAGACAGTTGGCCTGATCCCAGAATGCAACAATGTTTCAAGCACTTCACCTTCACAGGGGGCACAGCAAGAGTGGAGAAGTATCTTCGATACGCCTTTGGGTGGAGTAAGCTTGGGTCTTTCAGCAGTATTCACAATCTATTTATAAAAACAAACGACTTCAGCCGCAAACAGTATATCCTGATTAACGCTCATCCTTTAACTCTCGCCCCATCAAATCCCTTAATGCTACTTTCGGTTTTTTACCTTGATAGAGTATTTCGTAAATTTCATTTAGAATCGGCATTTCAATCTGTAAGTCACGGCACTTTTCATGAAAACATTTAGTTGCTCCATAACCCTCTACCACAGTTATTTGTGACATTTTTGCGTCAAGCGGTGACTCTCCAGAAGCAATCTTTAACCCAAAATTTCTATTGCGACTCCATTCGCCCATACAAGTACCGATCAAGTCACCGAATCCGCTTAGTCCAAAAAAAGTCTCTTGCCTACCGCCAAGCTTACATCCGAGCGTAATCATTTCATTTATGCTTCGAGTCAAGAGAGCTGCTCTTGCATTGTCCCCGAAACCCAAGCCATCAGAAATTCCAGTAGCAATTGCATATACATTCTTGAGACAGCTGCCTAATGCAACTCCCACTAAATCATTTGTGCTGTATACCCGTAAAGAAGAAGAACTAATTGATTCTCTCAATTCATTAAGTTCACCCTGATCTAGATTAAGAGCTAAGGACATAGCCCCTGGTTTTCCAATCGCAATATCATGAGCATGACTAGGACCGGTGAGGTAACCAGTTGAGATGCCCTGACCCATTTCTTGGGATATGACATCGTGTGCAAAAAGATTACTTTCCGCCTCAAGGCCTTTGCAAAGAGCAATAGCTCCTTTTAATTGCCACGAATATTGATCCCAAGTCGCACTATACATGCAGGTTTGCCTTAAGGCATACGATGGGCATGCAAAAAAAACATAATCGCATTCCATTAATGCAGGCTTTAGTGCACACCCAACCTGGAGGTCATCAGGGAAATCAATACCCGGAAGGTAATCATAATTCGTTCTTGCGGTGGATAAATCCAATGCATGCTCATATCTACGCGGAACCAAGGTCGTGGAAAAGCCATTTTTTGCAAGATGGACTGCAATCGCCGTTCCCCAAGCCCCTGCCCCAACTATACAAAAATTCATTAATATTTGTTTAAGTTCCCCAACCTAACATCCCTTACATACTTCCCGAGTGCGTCTCCAACGACCTTATTGAGGTTGGCATATGATTTTACGAACTTTGGAACTGCACCATGAGACCATCCAAGTAAGTCCGTGGTAACTAGTATTTGGCCGTCGCATCCGTCCCCGCATCCAATTCCAATTAATGGCGGAAGAATTTGCCGTGTAAGTTCAGTGGCAACCTTTTCATCAACCATTTCTGCAATAATTGCAAAACATCCAGCTTCTTCCAGTGTTATTGCATCAGTGTAAAGACTTTCAGCTTCTTCTTTTGTTTCTCCAAACTTCCTGTATCCACCTATTGCTTTAACTGTTTGTGGCAGAAGGCCAATGTGACCGAGGACGGGAATTCCCGTAGCCACCAGCTTCTCTATATCATCAGCCACATCTCGCCCGCCTTCGATTTTGACTGCATCAGCGCCCCCTAACTGCATAAGCTTTCTCGCTGACTCAAGTAGGCGATCAAAAGAAAGACTTGCTTCACCAAAGGGTAAATCAGCAACGAGGAGGCATTGAGGGTTTGCCCTACGGACTGCAGCCGTATGCCTTAGCATATCTTCCATCGTAACAGGGATCGTTGTATCATAGCCTAGCAATGTTGTGCCAAGTGAATCACCAACTAGAATAAAATCCACATTGGAAGATGAGACAGCAGCACCTAAAATAGTATCATAAGCGGTTAGGCCAACTATAGGACGTTTTCCTTTTAAGCCCCTAATAAACGAAGTCGTGGGCTCGATCTCAAACATAGCCCCCTTTGTTTTTTCTTTGCTCAATGAAATATTTTCGGAAGACTTTGGCTTATTACTTTGACGGGTACGAATCGTTCGAGAGCGTTTAGGCTTCGGGAGGGAGACTTTTTCACCCTTACCAGAAGGTTTCTCAGCCTTGGAGTGTTTGTTTTGGTCAGATTCTTCTTTTTCAGACATGTATCATCGAAGATAGCTTGAAAGGGCTTGATCGACAAGTGTTTCCTCTTCTTCGAGCAATGGACATTCACAGACTTTAGCTATTTGAGATATTTGTCCTTTTTTTCTCGCACCAACAATAGCAGATGAAACTTCTGTCCTTTTTAGCACCCAGGCTATTGCTAGTTCTCCAACGGAACGATTCCCTTGCTCAGCAATGGAAGCTAATTCCGACTGAAAAGACAGAAATGCCGAAATGCCAGTTTCCGTTTGCAAAGGGCTTACGACCGGATGTTCAGTTTTATGCTTCCTCCAATCGTTGCTTGGCAAACCGTTGTACCATTCCCTTGAAACCTTTCCCGTCAGTAGGCCTGAATGCATTGGACTGTAGGCTAGAATGCCGACTTGATTTGCTTTACACCAAGGCATGACCTCGGTCTCAATCTTTCTTTCCAATAAATTGTACATGGGTTGATTTGAGAAAATTTCATCAGTATCACCCAAAAGCTTCAGTTCATCCAAGTAGCAATTACTGACTCCAATATTTATTACCTTTCCTTCTTTTTTTAAGCGAACGAGGGTTTGCCATGACTCTGCAAGATTTTCGATTGGTGAAGGCCAGTGGATTTGATAGAGGTCAATCGCCTCGACCTTGAGTCGCTTCAAAGAACCCTCCACTTCTTCTAAAATACTACTCGGAGAAATAAATCTCATTGGTGACCCATCAGGCTTAGGCAAAACCCCACATTTAGTGGCAACAAAAACATCCCCACTCCATCTAGATAAAGCTTCCGCAACCACTTCTTCTGCAAGACCAAAACCGTAGGCATGGGCAGTATCTATCCAGTTAACACCACATTCCAACGCTTCAATAATGGTATCAATAGAATCTTTTCTGGATTGCTCGCCCCAACCCATACCCCAGTCGCCACCACCAATTGCCCATGTCCCTAAACCGATTTCGCTTAGCTTATGACCTGAGTTGCCTAATTCTCTATATTTCATGAATCGAGAAAACTATATTTGCTAATGACTTTAAAGATTAAACAGTGAATTGCTTGTGGAAAGAAAGCGTTTCACCTATTAGTTACAGATGAAAAGAATTTTGATTACAGGTGCATCCCGCGGAATCGGACTTGAGATGTGTAGGCAGTTATCCGAGCAAGGAAATGAAGTCATTGCCACTTTTCGCTCGCCAAATTCAGCAGGTACTTTACTCGAACTTACGAATAAGTATAAAAATCTCCATACCTATGAGCTCGATGTCAATTCCTCTGAATCTGTAAAATCAGCAATTTGCCGGATAGGAGAAAAGTTTACTTCGCTTGATTGGGTCTTCAATAACGCGGGGATTTTGGACTGGAGTCCCTTGGGGGAAGTTACGGCTAAATCTTTTCAATCAGTCTACAATACCAATGTTGTGGGTGTCTTTCGGGTAAGTCAAGAGGTCATTCCTCTTCTTACCAAAGGGAGCACCCCGCTCATCATAAATTTATCATCAAGACTTGGTTCAGTTGAATTACGGGGGCAATCGCAACTCGGTGGTGCAATTGCCTATCAATGCTCAAAATCAGCACTAAATATGCTGACTAAGCAAATGTCGATCGACTATGCAAGACTTGGCATTCGTGCTATCGCGATTAGTCCTGGTTGGGTCAAAACAGATATGGGAGGAACTGAGGCCAAGTACGAAGTTTCTGAATCAGTCGATCTATTCCTAGCTCAGATTGATAAGTTGCCCGCATCATTAAATGGAGTTTTCCTTGGTGAAGATGGTGAAATGATACCATGGTAAAAACAGAAGTGCTTGTCGTAACTCCAAACTCTTTTTATTCCAAATACATGAAATTATTTAAACTGCTATTTTCCTTACCCCTATTTTTAGTATCTACTTTTGCCTTAGCATCAAAAGTAGGTGCGAATGCTCCTTCCTTTTCTTTATTGGATCAAAATGGCGAATCTTGGAATTCAAACGATTATTTAAACAAAAAAAATATCTTAATATTCTTTTACCCAGCTGCAATGACTGGTGGATGCACTAAGCAGGTATGTTCATATCGAAATGACATGAAAACATGGAAGTCAAAGGATTTTGAGGTTGTTGGAATAAGTGGTGATAAGCCTGACAATCTGAAGCTTTTCTGTCAGGCAGAAAACTTAAATTTCCGCTTGTTGTCCGATATTGACGGGGATATTGCTAAAGCCTTTGGTGTTCCCACTAGCAAGGGTGGATCAATCCAAAAGTTCATTCAAGGAGAGCGCTTCACATTGGAAAGAGGGATAACCTCCAAAAGATGGACCTTTATCATATCTAAAAGCGGAAAAATTATCTATAAAAACAGCAAGGTAAATGCTGCAAATGACAGTTCAAATGTTCTGAAATTTATATCTCGGCTTTGAATAAACTAATTAAAAATTCCTTATGAATGGAAAAGAAAAAAGAAGTCTTAAATCAATCGCAAAAGTTCGCCCTGTTGACTTAAAGATCGGAAAAAAAGGTCTGACTGACACCTTCCTTGAAGAAGCCCGTAAGATTTTATACAGGGATGGAATGGTTAAACTTTCACACTCATTCGCACGAGATGATCGAAATGAATTAATCTGTAAAATAGAACCAATGCTATCAGCAAATCTGATAGAGAAAGTCGGTAAAACATTAACCTTTAGCAATGCTTCGGCATGACTATTAAACCGCTTGGCATTGGTGATTCGATCCCCGACTTCCAGACTACTGATCAAGCAGGGCAGGAATATTCAAGTAAGTTATTGAGAGGCAGTCCAGTGATCATTTACTTTTACCCAAGAGATAATACCCCTGGTTGCACATTACAGGCATGTGATTTAAGAGATAATTATGAGCACTTTTTAAAAATTCCCATTACAATTTTAGGAATCTCTGGATGCTCGCTTGATTCACATCAAAAATTTAAAACAAAAAACACCCTGCCTTTCCCTCTTTTATTAGACGATGATCACCGCATTGCTAAATCATTTGGAGTCTGGGGGGAGAAGAAATTTATGGGTAAGAGCTTCGAGGGTATACATCGAACGACATTTGTAATAAGCAAAACAGGTCTCATTCTTAAATCTTACCTCAAAGTGAAGCCTGCTCTTCACTCCTCAATGGTTCTAGAGGACGTCAGAAACCTCCAGTTTTAGTAACCGGAAGACTTACTTCTCGATTGCTGAATTTACAATAGAGCAAAATGATTTAGCATTTAATGAAGCTCCGCCAATCAATCCACCATCAACATCAGGTTGAGACAATAACCCTGATGCATTTTCAGGTTTCATAGATCCGCCGTAAAGGATTCGGATGCTTGATCCAGGGATTTCACCAAAAAGGTCGACCAATAAAACCCTAACATAAGCGTGCACCTGTTGGGCCATTTCATCAGTTGCAGTTTTGCCGGTACCTATTGCCCAGACAGGCTCGTAAGCCAGTACAAGGTTCTCCACTTCAGTCAGAGGGAAATTGGCTAAACCTTCAATGACCTGAGTCTTTACTACATCGAGTGTGCGGTTTTCTTCGCGCTCAACAAGAGTTTCACCGATACAATAGATTGGCTTTAGGTTATTTTTAACAGAGGCTAGAACTTTACAGTTAATTGATTGGTTTGTTTCACCAAAATACTGCCTTCTTTCACTATGGCCCAAAATCACATAATTAACATAAAGATCCCTAAGCATTTCTGCCGATATTTCACCAGTGTATGCCCCGGATGGCTCCGCCGACATATTTTGAGCACCAAGCTGTACTTGCGATTGCTCAACAAGACTAGATGCTTTTTGAAGCGAGGTGAAAGGAGGGCAAACACAAACTTGAACTTGTGATTGTTGGCCAACAAGCGAACTAATTTCAGTAATTAAATCAACTGACTCACTTGGAGTTGTGTTCATTTTCCAATTTCCTGCGATTAAATATTTCCTGGACATATTGTCTGCTGTAGCGGGGTTTTATTGGGTATCCAGTATGGATACGCCTGGTAAATCTTTTCCTTCAAGGAATTCCAAGGATGCACCTCCACCAGTGCTCATAAAAGTAACATCATCTGAATATCCGCTTTGATTGATCGCTTTAACACTATCGCCTCCTCCGATTATCGAAACTGCAGAGCTTTTCGCGACTGTCTTGGCAACGGCAAAAGTGCCTTTACTTGATGCTTCGATTTCAAAAACCCCCATTGGGCCATTCCATAAGATGGTTTCAGCATCAGATATTGCTTCTTGATAAAGCTTTGTAGTTTTAGGACCGATGTCCACTCCTTCCCAACCGTCGGGTATATCCCCTTCGACAATTTTGGAGTCCCCGATTTCTTTAGCCCCGAAATCAAGACTATCCGTTATCAGAGTATCTATGGGTAAGAGAAAATTTACGCCATTTTTTTCAGCTTTAATCAATGCACTTTTGGCAAGATCGACCTTATCTGGCTCGCAAAGGCTCTCCCCTACTTTTTTTCCTGCTGCAA
>MDTC01139016.1_pt1 | contig 10005 bp, 11 predicted proteins | sample 811181 | NCBI WGS metagenome assembly MDTC01 (sample SAMN05326644, study PRJNA326480) | marine metagenome | isolation source: seawater | place: Pacific Ocean: North | collected 2011
CTGCGGAGTGGCCACAAATCCAGTGGAGCCCTGGTTATATTTACAACTTTGATCAAGAATATGACTGTGAGGCATGGCACATCTATGGATTTGAGTGGACTGAAGAGAAAGCAGTTTGGACAGTTGACGGCATTGTAAAGAGAGAGTTGTCAAGTGACGGCTTTTGGAACCGTTGGCCCAATGAAGATATGTACATTGTGATCAATAACGAGGTACAAACATATGCTACGGATCAAACCACCCAATGGCCTAACTATTTAAAAATTGATTACGTCGAGATTTATTCAAAAAATGACTAAAAACCAAGGCTTAAAAAAAGTATAATTCAGACGGTTTTGAGTTAAATTTTTTAGCTCTTAGTTTTTTATAAAATCTTTATATTTTTTATAATAATTTTCGAAGAACAGTTCCCCAATCTTTTTCATCCCAATATAATTGTAATGATTGGCGGGTTTCCCATTCCAATCGTGTGAGTAACGGGGTGTATAGTTAGGCCCGTTGGGCTTTAAACTTCTCTTTATGAGGGTAACGTTAGAGAGTTTATCACTGGTAGCCTGCATACTTTTAATAACTTTAGGACTGCCAACACCCAACATTATAAATGGCAAATCTTCCACTTTGAAATGCGCTCTCACTTTTTGAATGAGTACCGTGAGATTTTCTTCATATGTCTGTGTTGGTAGGGGCCCATGCCTTTGACCGCTATCGGACTCTCCTTGAACCCATAACATTCCCGCAATTTCATAACTGTCACTCGGTAATTTTGCAAGTTGTGTATCCACCGTTTGTATAAAATCTTTATACAGCTTGGGTTTGTTTTCTTCCTGTTTAATTCGTGCCTTTTCATAACTCCAATTGGGATTCCAGGCACCGTATAAAGAAGTGCCACCCTGGGCTCTTTTGATAAATAAAAATTTTTTATCTGGATATTGTTTCGAAAGTTCAATTCCAAAGAACAGTTCTGGACCAAAACATGTTTCAATTCTGAACTTTTGTTTGATAAAGTCCCAGGGGTCAGTGGTATCCAAAACACCATCAATAACAATCTGGTCCTTATTATTTGCCGTACCCTTATAGTAAAAATCGATATTTTTTTGAGCGTATTTTAATGCTTTAAGATCTTGTTTTGTCAATTTTGAAGCATCACCTCGACCATCCATATTAGATTGACCAGCCAGTAAAAAAACTTTGGTTTTCGAATTGTATAAATTGGATTCGTTGCCAACAGACTGAGCAATTAAAAAGGTATTTAACAACATTAACACAAAAAGGGTTTGTTTTTTAAACATTTAAATTAATGTTATAATTTTTGTAGAGGTCTTTAAAATTCAAACGCGTTCTTAATCGAGTTGATATCAAAGATAACTCAGCCATTTCTTTTGCTTATTTTTAAGCTTATAATCCCCAAACTTTTTGCATATGGGGTACATAAAGGCCACAAAGCAAAGCCATAAAACTAACATTACAAAGGTTGAAAATCCGTAACCCTCAAACTTAGAGGGAAGCCGCCAAATAGGTTCTTTTAAAATCATACTCCTCCAACCAAAACCATAAATCTCAGCGGCAAGCATGGCAAACAGATGTATAAAATAAATGTGCACTATATAAAAGAAAAAAGGCACCCTTCCAAAAACAATCATAATTTTAGAAAAGGCTGTTTTTTTTCTCATTTCTAAGATTGCTAAAACTAAAAACATTGGACCTAATGTCATCAATAAATAACTCAAAGAGGGTGGGTATTTTTGAGGATCCATAAAAGAAAATACCGTTTGTGAAAAGAGTTCATACTTTTCCCACGGTTTTGAATTTCCAAAAGAATTGACCAATCGAATCAAAAAGAATCCACCAACGAAACACAGCCCTAAAGTCTGTAATATTTTAACCCGCTTTTTAACCTCAAAACTGGTCCTAAAATAGTATCCAAAAAAATAACCCAAAGACATCACACCAATCCAAGGTATGATTGGGTATCCAATTACAAGAGTGTTGGTTTCGCTTATGTCAAAGAACTCTTGCTGGTGAAGTATAGCCCAGAAAAGATTACCAGATATATCAAATAAATCCATAAGGTTGTGCCCAAAAATAACAATCAAGCTAAACAATAAAATACTTCTTTTTCTCATCCTTACCAGTAAGGATAAAATCATCATACAAATTCCCAACATCCAAATGACTTGAAAAACGATATAACTGAACGCAATATCGAATCGCCAGCCAAAGTTGATGATGACAATTTCAACAAAAACCAACCATAAGCCCCTTGTAAACAAAAATTTGGATAAGTATTTCTTATCGTATTTTTTACCAATAATATCAGCTGAGACTCCAGCCAGGAATGCAAAAACAGGCGCGCAGTAATGGGTAATCCACCTTAAAAAAAAGGTAATGCTGTTGGTCTTTTCAGGATCTGTTGGACTGAACAAAAAAGCCTCTTGATGAAAATAATCGCGAAAATGGTCCAATGACATTATTACAATGATGGCACCCTTTAAAATATCGAGTGAGTCTACTCTTTTCATAAAAGCAAGCTTTCGTGATTAGGACAATTATCCAATTGGCTAATTGTATTTTATAATTGATTTTATTACGACCGTGAATTTACAATAAATATTTATATTTGCACACCTTAACACTGTCGACAAGAATGAAATCAATTTCCTTAAAACCTGATATCTTTGGCGCCATTGCGAGTTCGCTCTGCATGGTGCATTGTCTTGCAACTCCATTGCTTTTTATAACGCATGTTTATGGTTCAAGCGGTTCAGAGACTGTTCCTTTTTGGTGGAAAGACCTTGACTATTTGTTTTTGACCGTTTCGTTTATAGCGATCTATCGCTCCACACAAACCACCTCTAAAAAATTTATGAAGTATGCACTGTGGGCAGGCTGGGCAATTTTATTTTCTTTGATCCTTAATGAAAAAATGAAGTGGCTGACCATCCCAGGGATTTTTAATTATATAGCTGCAATTGGCCTTTCAACGCTTCACGTCTACAATTTAAAGTACTGCCAATGCAAAGATGAAAATTGCTGTGCAAAATAAATCTACGACCTCCTAAATTTTCTATATTATACCAATACAGCAAAGGCTGACCAGGCTTCAAAAATCAGGACTGTAATCGCTGCGGTCGTGGTTTATAATTTTTGAATTTAGAATGACATTCTGGGTGTTTTCAAATACTTTTTTAGTACTGTCGCGAATGACATCCATCACAAGGTCATAATTCCCATAAATTTGGGTGCTTAAAGGCGTTTCAATGAGTTTACAACCTGAATTCCTTAAATCCTCTATAAATGACTGTATAACAGGTTCGTAATCATCGTGAAGGGGGGTCAAGGTCAACTCTACAGAAATTTTCATTGTTGGAATTATAAAAGATCTTTAAAATTAAAAAAATAAACAATAGTATTGGTTATTAGCCTCTAATTATTAAGCAATAAAACTCTATTTTTGTAAAATATTCAAAACTTATGAGTTTTAAAAAAACAGTCTTCTTTTTTTCATTTTTAATTTTCGGTTGCAGCGGCGACTCTGTCAATGATTCTGTTGATGAAAATGACCCTAATAATGTCTCAGAACCCATTGATGGAAGCGATCCAAATTTAGAGGTAGGGCTGAAAACATATGCTGCAGAAAAAGGAAAATATATTGGTAATTTGATGCGCAATGGGATGTTTGATAACCCTCAAGTTAATAACGGATCAACGGATAACATTCTGAAAACCGAGTACAACGCCTTGGTATTGGGTAATAAAATGAAAATGTCTAACCTACTCCCAAGCCGTCCCATAGATCCTTTTGCTGTGAATATCAACGATATCAATACCTACAACATCGATTTGTTTGTGAATTATGCCAACAGCCATGCCATGCGAAAGCGAGGGCATGTCATGATTTGGTATAAACAAATCCCAAATTGGTTAGAAAACGAGGCGCCAAGTTGGAGTGCTCAACAAGTCTATGACTTCTCTAAATCTTATATTTTAGCGCTTTCAGCGTACTGCAATGACAAGATTGACGAGTGGGATGTTATAAATGAAGCCATTGTCAACAATGGTTACAGAACCAATACTTGGTATGATGTCGTCAATACGCAAGCTACAAATGATGGAAGCATTGGCTTTGACGCCTATTTTTCCAATTTATTCAAATGGGCCCGTCAAGGGGACCCCAATGCAGCTCTTTTTTACAACGATTTTAATATTGAACCCTTCGGAACCTCTAAAAACAACTTTATGAGGAGTCTTGTAAAGAGATTAAAACAAGATCACAATGCCCCCATTGATGGGGTTGGTTTGCAATCACATTTTACCATAGATCAAGTAAGCTCTTTTTTTGTTAGTAAAATTGGTCAAACCATAGACGATTTGGCCGAATCTGGATTTACCGCAAATATAACTGAGCTAGACATCCGTATTTGTGAAGGGGACAACGGAACACTAGAAGATCAAAAAGAAGCCTATAAGAACATTGTCGCAACAGCGTTTTCTAGGGACAACTGCAATACCATTTTACTTTGGGGCTCATCTGATAATGACAGCTGGATTCCAGGCCACTACGATGGCTGCGGTCAAGCCACACCCCATGACGAAAATTTTGAAAAAAAACCTGCTTACTACGGAATAGAGGAAGCGCTTATGGAACTGTAAAAATTAGCCCCTAAGATCTTTAAGGGTGTTTTTGCGGACCCTTTCAAGGTATTTTTTACGTTTGGCGTCGGAGACAAAAGGGACTGACCAAAATTGAGTGGTCTTGGTGAAAAGAGAAATTCTCCAGCCAAAAACAAAGGTATAAACCCCCATCACCAAGCGCAACTTTACAGAATTAAGATAAAGCGTTAGTACAGGCAAGGCAGGTGCACCGTGGGTCATATAGGTCCGGACCTTTTTATCTTTTAGAAAAGGTTTTGGATAGGCATATAGTTTTGTAATGTTTACAAACTGATAGGCAAAACCTGGAGTAAAGACCTCATCAAAAAAGATTTCCATTCTGGGGGTGAGTCGGAACCACCAAACCGGCGAGATGATAAATATATTATCGCACCATGTCACCAAAGACTTGTAAGATTTAATGACAGCTTCTCTGGGTCTAGTAAAGCTATCTCTATACAAATCGATGATTTTAAGCTCTTGGCCAGAGGTCTCAATCCCTTGTTTAACAGTTTTAAAAATACCGTTGTAACAAAACGAATCTTTATCCGGGTGGGCAATTATAAGGAGATTTTTCATTGGCTTTTTCTATTATATCAACAATAAAAACAATGCTACTTTCAAAATTATGACTTTAAAATGTGTTAATTTTGAATTTTTTAATAAATGATTGTTAAATGTTAAAGATTGCATTTGATAAAACCTACAGACATCCATTGGGTGAGAACCACCGCTTCCCCATGATCAAATACGAATTGATCCCCGAACAACTGATCAGAAAAAATATTTGCTCAGAAAGCAGCTTTTTTGTCCCTGCTGAAATTTCAAAAGAAAATGTAATTTTAACCCATCAAGAGTTGTATTACGATCAATTGCTGGCTTTGGCCTTAAGCAAAGCAGACCAAAGACAAATTGGCTTTCCCTTATCTGAAGCCCTTGTAAAAAGAGAGCGGACCATTGCCCAAGGCAGCATCCAAAACACCCAATATGCTCTGGAACATGGAATTTCCATGAATATTGCAGGCGGTACCCACCACGCCTTTAAAAATAAACCCGGCGCTTTTTGTATGCTTAATGACCAAGCCATTGCTGCGAATTATCTAATTAAAAAAAAAATATCCCAACGGGTTATGATTGTGGATCTTGATGTGCACCAAGGCAATGGAACCGCTTCAATTTTTGAAAACATGGACAGGGTATATACACTGTCATTTCACGGTAAAAAAAATTATCCTTTTATAAAACAAAACAGTGATTTTGATTTTGGCTTTGAAGACGGTACCACAGACGCGGATTACCTCGGTAAACTAAAATACGAACTCCCCAGAAGAATCGATGCCTTTGAGCCCGATTTTATCTTTTACTTGGCTGGTGTCGATGTTTTAAAAAATGACAAACTTGGACGCTTGGAACTCTCCATTGAGGGTTGTAAAGAAAGAGACCGCTTTGTATTGAATCTGTGTAAAACCCACAATATTCCCGTCCAAGTCAGTATGGGAGGAGGTTACTCCATTTATCTCAAAGAAATTATCGACGCCCATTCCAATACTTTTGAACTAGCGCAGGAAATATTTTTTTAACCTTTAATAAACCACTAATTTTTTTGTAGTAATTTGACCAGCTAATTCAAACTTAACAAAATAAAGTCCTGACTTTAAGTGTGAGATCGAAATTCTATTATCAACAGCAGTCAATCTTTTGATAGACTTACCTTGAAGGTCAAAAATTTCAAGCTGAACATGATCAGTAAAATTTCCGTACAGCTCTACCCAATCTCTTGCAGGATTTGGAACTAATTTTATACTGTCTAGCCCTGTGTCTTGTAGTCCTGCAGTGCTGCCAAAAGAAATTTGATCAAAATAAGTGATCTGGTCTTGAGAACGGTCTGCAAAATCGGGAATGATCACAAGCCTGTTGTAGGCGGTTCCAATTTCTGAACTAAAATCAAAGTGAAGCAGTTCCCAATCTCCATTTGTAAGAGTTGTTGGCAGCTGCAATTCTTTGTCATACACAACTTGCCCATTAGTGGTATCTATAAGTTCAAACTTTATACCCACATTAGAGGCTACTGTCTTAAGCACCATCATACTCACAATTTTGTTATTTTGATTGAACAAAAAAGTTCCAATATTGTCCGTAAAAGTTAGAGCCCAGGCAGCACCCTCAGCCAAAGAAGTAAATCTGGCAGCTGATTCTGTGCTGTTAATACCTGTATTATTGGGATTTGAAACCATCTCAAGGCCTGGATTTGAGTGGTTGTTGTGAACAGTCCACACCCAATTGGCACCAAAACCATCGCTCTCAAAGTCAATATCTTGTAAGCTGTAATCCTCAACAGCCCCACCAGAATTAAATGATATTTGATCAAAATATACCAAATTTGGCTCAGAGCGTTCAAGAAAATCTGGGATGATCACCATTCTGTCATAAGAATTACCAATGACCATACTAAAATCAAAACTCAACTCTTCCCATTCTCCATTAGTGAGTGTGTTGGCCACTTCAATTTGAGTGAAAAAGGCTGGATTTGTAGAATCTTCAAATTTAATGGCTACAGTTGTTGCTACAGTTTTGAGTACGCTCATTTTAACAAGGCTATTACTCTCAGTAAAGGTGATAGATCCCGCCTCGTCCGTGTATGCCAAGGCCCATGGTTGTCCGTTGGGACTTGCGGTAAATTTGGCTGTCACATCTGTAGAATTAACAGCTGTAGGGTTGGGGTTAGCAACAAATTCCATGGGTGTATTGGCACCATTGGCATCAACAGTCCAAGCCCAACCTGCACCGACACCTCCAACTTCAAAGTCAATGGTGGTTTGCCCAAAAGCGGAAAAAGCCACGCAAAATGATAGGAATATAATTTTTTTCATAAACGGATGTTTTTGATTTTTATAAATTTAAATAATTTTAACGCAAACGTTTGAGAGAGATGCACTACGAAAACAATACAAATTGAAAAAAAATAGTGCACTTAAAATTCTTCTAAAAACCAAGCAAAAATAATTCATCATCAGGCTATTAAACAGAAAATGTATGGTCTGTGTATGGTCTGTGTATGGTCTGTTTACAATTTTTTTTAGGATTTTTAATTGGTATCAGACTCAAAATAAAAATTAATAATTATTTTAGACTGAACCATTAATCTTAAACAAATGAGTAAAACCTATTACAATCCAGACGATTTAAAAAAATTTGCTGACATCTCTGAGTGGAATCAGGAACTTGGGGGTAAATTCTTTGATTATTACGCCAAGGTATTTGAAGAAGGTGCATTATCGGCGCGAGAAAAATCACTGATTGCACTGGCTGTTTCCCATGTGGTTAAATGCCCCTATTGCATTGATGCCTACACCAATGATGGGCTCCAACGCGGCATCACAAAAGAAGAAATGATGGAGGCTGTTCATGCTGCTGCTGCCATTGAGACTGGCGCAACCCTCGTTCACGGTGTACAAATGATGAACAAATACAACAAACTCTCCATGTAATAATGCAAAAAATATCTTTAAAGCGTCAAAACAAGGAATTGGCCAAACCAAAAAAACAATTGGAAGTACTGGCCAGTGGTGCTTTTAAAAATGGGGACTTACCCACTTTTAAATCCCAACTAGTAAAAAGACATCTGTTTCCCCTAAAACCTTCCAAACTAGAAATTCTACAGATTAATGTGGGTTATATGTGCAACCAAGTTTGTGCCCACTGCCATGTGGATGCGGGTCCAGATCGCAAGGAGATCATGACCGAAAAAACCTTACAACAGTGCTTGGATGTTTTAAAAATTTCTGGGGTACATACCTTAGATTTGACTGGGGGTGCTCCCGAAATGAATCCACACTTCAGGTGGTTTGTTGAGGAAGCCTCAAAAATTGGGGTTCAGGACTTTATAGTACGTTCTAACTTAACCATCCTTATGGCCCACAAAAAATACGAAGACCTCCCCGCTTTTTTTAAAACACACAATATTCACGTGGTATCCTCCATGCCACATTGGACCCAGGGAAAAACAGACAAACAACGCGGTGAAGGTGTTTTTAACCGCTCTATTGAGGCTTTAAAAAGACTAAATAATGTGGGCTATGGATTGTCAGGGTCAAAACTTAAACTTGACTTGGTTTACAACCCTTCCGGCGCCTTTTTACCCGGTGACCAAAAAAGCATGGAATTGGATTTTAAAAAGGCATTGTACAACGACTTTGGTATAGAATTTAACAATTTATTGGCCCTGACCAACCTTCCTATAAGCCGTTTTTTAGATTATCTAATTGCCTCAGAAAACTACGAGGATTATATGTACAATTTAGTTGCAGCTTACAATCCAAAAACCTTGGATAATATCATGTGTAAAAACACCCTATCTGTAAGTTGGGATGGCTACCTATACGATTGTGATTTCAATCAAATGCTCGGTTTAAAAATAAAAAATCCAATCAGTCATATTCGTGATTTTAACACCAAAGATTTGATGGAAAGACAGATTCAAATTTCACAACACTGCTATGGTTGTACCGCAGGTGCCGGAAGCAGTTGTCAAGGAACCGTTGTTTAAATGGAATCTAAGACCTTGCTTATGGTTTTTGTGAGAAATACGCAACTTGGCGCTGTCAAAACTCGACTGGCGGCAACAGTAGGTGATCAAATGGCCCTTAAAATTTACAGGCGGCTGTTAAAACACACAGCGCAAGAGGTTAATAAAGTTTCAGCTGATAAAAAAGTATTTTACTCAGAATACATAAAAGCCGTCGACATTTGGGGTGAAATGAATTTTTTAAAAGGCCTACAATCCAAAGGCAATTTGGGGCAGCGCATGGAAAGTGCCTTTAGATCGGCCTTTACAAAGGGCTATCAAAATGTGATAATTGTTGGCAGCGACCTCTACAGTCTAAAATCTTCTCATATTGAGACAGCCATAAAACAACTAAAAAAAAATGAAGTTGTAATAGGGCCAGCTACAGATGGTGGTTACTATTTATTGGGACTAAAAATGAGTTTACCTGCACTTTTTTGTAACAAACAGTGGGGAAGTGCTACTGTTTTAGAAGACACTTTAATTGATTTAAAATCAAGCTCTGTTTTTCTTTTAGAACCCTTAAATGATATTGACACTTTTGAGGATTTAAAAAATGAAAACGAACTTCTAAAAAAACTAAATATCGATGTTAAATCTTATCAATGAAACTATCGCTTTTTTAAAACAAAAAGGATTTCAAAAAGCTGAAATAGGGATTGTTCTTGGAACAGGTTTGGGACAACTCCTGAGCGAAATTGAAATTGTTCAAGAAGTGAGTTACAATCAAATTCCCAATTTCCCTACTGCTACAGTAGAATTTCACAAAGGCAAGCTGATCTATGGATTTA
>MDTC01161197.1_pt1 | contig 10005 bp, 13 predicted proteins | sample 811181 | NCBI WGS metagenome assembly MDTC01 (sample SAMN05326644, study PRJNA326480) | marine metagenome | isolation source: seawater | place: Pacific Ocean: North | collected 2011
ACTAGAGGTGTAGCGATTGCTGCACCAACTGATGCAACTTGCCATGACTTTGACTTGCTAATAATTTTTCTTTTTGACAACATAGGAACTACTATTACTCCTACAACTGCTCCGGCTACTAATCCCATACCCGCTAACTTTGCGTTACGAGCATTCAGGAAACCAGGCATTCTGCTTGAGCTTGATGACGCTGGGTGTAATTGAGCATCAGTCATTCCTGCTGACTGTTCTTGGCTCATACCATGGGCCCTGAAAAAGTCTCCGTCACCATCATGCGGATGACCTAGGCCACTCATATCCATTGATCCGTACCATCCTGACATTCAATCACCTCAGAATCCGTAGAACACGGGGTCTCCATCTGCTGGGCCGAAGAAGTGGGTTGAGTTAGTGTATGGTTCATTCCTGATAGGAGCATACGCATCATACCCAGATCTAGCTGTTGGCGCCATTGCTGTTGCCGCTTTCCTAGGAGCTGGGGCTAATGTTGGTGCCATACCTCGTTGTGTCATAACGTAGTAAGCTCCTGCAGCAGCAAGACCTATTGAAAGCATCTTATTTCTCTTGTAAAATCGCTTTGCTTTTGTGTGTATCTTCATGTTGGTTTCCTCATGTTAGGTGATCTAAACTGCCACCGAGTGTCAGTCCGACTGTACCACCGACTAGGCCTGCGGATATAAGTCGTTTGTTAGACATTGATCTTGTCTTTGGGTATGCTTTGAGAGCGGCTATTGTAGCACCTGTTCCTAATAGAGGGGCAACCACAACGTAGTTCTCGATACGATTATCTCTTGCAGCGTTGACAAGAATACCTGCTCCTGTACCAACTGCTGCTCCAACGAGTGCTCCTAATCCAGCACTCTGTAAACTCATCGAGTTTCCATCTAATGTATCTATGAGAGGGAAGGCTATGAATCCCATAACTGCACCTGACATGGTGTATACTTTTGCAGCGCCTAGTTGTGTTTTGATTTTATCCCACATACTTACCACATCTTCATGCCATTTATTCCGGCGAAGATAACTGGCTCATATCCATGTCTAACAGACGTTGGTTGTTTAGGAGGTCTTGGGCCTCTTTCAGCAAGCATCTTCTCTAATTCTGGATCCATCATTATTGGCTGAGTATGATATTCTGCATCGTAACGAACTTGAGGGCCAGAGGGAGAAGGCATTACTGTATCCCATCGTCCTGTACCTGGAGCTGGTGCTCCGGTGTGTCCGGTTTTTCGAAACATATCATCAGTTGGTGTACCACTGTCTTTGTATACGTTGCCTAGACCATTCATTGGCCCATAGTTTTCAAAGAGATACATTATTCCCAAAGTCCCTGCTGCCAATGTAACTAGTGGGTATTTATCTGCAAGTGTGAATACTTTGTTTAACATACTTAAGTCTCCGATCCTATAACTGTCTGTCTTTTGATGAATAATCCTTTAACCATTACCTTTGGATTAGTATCTGCGTTTGTCGTAACTTTTCCGAATGAAATAGTTTCGTTTGAGGTGTCAGACGACTTGCTGTAAACAGACGGCACAGATCTCAATCCTGGAGATACTTGGAAGCAGTGGGCTCCTGTTGAGTCCCCATAGTTAGCAGTTGTTTCGCTTATCCACCCATCTGATCCTGTATCGCCAGATCTGTTGTATCTGAAAATGTTCTGAACTATTCCAGGGAAATAGACTGTGTCTTTGTTTCTGAAATATATCCTATCACCAACTGTTGGTATTGTTGACGACTTCTTTCTCAGATTCTCATTGTTGTCTACTGCTACTATATTGTTTGCAGCAGCACCCGTTGCGTCTACTAAAGTAATCTTTGTTGCTTCTACTATTCCAACGATACCAATTTTTTGTCCTGTGTTGTCTAATACAACATCACCGACATCAAAATGTAGCGTAGCATCGATTGTATCGACTGTTAGTGTTGTTTGAGCGTCAGCGCTAATGTTGGACTCGTTGAGTAAAATACCCGTAGCTTCGTCGAAGTTCAACGTTGAAACTTCTGTTACGTCTTTTGAAGTATCTTTGTAGATGAATACATTTTGGTGCGAAGGAGAGGTTGGTGTTCCAGGAAAAAGACTTGCTCCACCTAGTGTCGGACCTGCTACTGCGTTGGCATCTGCTCCTACAGATCCCGCAGTAGAGAACTCAATTGTTCCTTGTGTCGCATCGAACTCTGCATTCTTTGCTAGCTTTGGTTTACCTGCTTGTCCTTGATATGGATGGCCTGTTCCAATGGTCATGCTGTTGGAGTCGAATACTGCTTGGTTGTAAGTGTCAGCAACAGAATAAACAGACGAACCAATTGGTTTCGCTATTGCGTTAGCTATTGTGTCTAGGTTTGCTTCTTTCAATCCTGTATGTGAATAAGCTCCACCACCCATGAAATCTGTTTTCATTGGCGTTGGTATACCACCTCTGCTTGTGTAATTCAAACTCATACCAAACACGTCTCTGCTTGGTTTGATACGGTTAGAAACCATAATTCTGAGTTGCTCCATATATGGTTCCGGTTTTGTCGGGGTGTAAAGCATAGTGAATGTTCCATCAGACGCAGTATCCTTAACATAGAATTGTCCGTCTACTCTAGTAGTTCTATTATGCAATAATAACTCCGCTGGAGTCTCTCCTATACCATCTGTAGTATTCCTAAAACCATCTATCTCTAAATATATAGCAGCATATGGATTATCAACCACTACTTCTAGTCCATGAAGAAGCCCTGCACCCTTCTTTGCCAGAACCTCTAGTGTTTCTCCACCGTTTACCATTATGTTACTGAATTTCTCAGTACGAAGTTCTATGTCTGGACCACTTTGATTAGCGCCTGCCCCGTAAAGAATATTCTGAGATACATTTCTTAGTACCTCTGCGTTCTTCATCTTTTGAGCGTCACGCTGTTGTTGCCCTGTCTGATTACCTCCGGTACCGCTGTGTCTGCCTACCTCTCTCTTCAGCCCGTGAGCCGAAATAATAGAGGGAGCAAACGCCTCTTTATCGTAATCGAACAATGCCACTTACTTTACCACCCGTCTAAATTTCACATTGCGAGATAATCGCTTAGGAATCCAGACGACTGATATGTAACTGGGTTGTAGTACATGAACCTTAATCTTCCACCGGCTTTAGCCTTTAGTGTGGAGAGCTGATCTTGAGACAGCTCAAGGATCTTGTACTTCCATCCAACCAGTCTTACACGACCGTCTAGAATGTACTCATCGGAATCATTAACCACTCTGAATGCAGGAAGAGAAGCCTCTCCGTGCTCGATTATCATACCGAAAGTCCAGTTTGGATTTACTGTTGGGGACATTTCTCCATCTAGGAATCCAGAGATACCTTCTAGAGAAGTTTCGCTTGCAGTTGCTCTTGCAGACTCTCCGTCACTTGCTTCGTCGAGTGTGTGCTTTGCCACACCGCTAGGCTGCTTGAGGTACAGTTTTGCAGATACGCTTCCAATTTGTAACAGGTGTTCTGCAGTTCCATCGCCCTTGAAGCCGATAGGTAGTCCACCGCTTGAGGTGTCGTATGGTGGGAAAGCGTTCTTAGAGTGCCAGTCACCAGATTCTGCATCCATGAACTTTGGTTGAAGTGGTAGTGTAGGGCATAAGTGGTACAAGTTACCTGCATATGGCTCTAAAGCCTTGAAAGTAATGTAACCCGAATCGTAGTCAGGAGCTAGTATGTTACCAGTCTTGTCTGTTTCGTCAACAGTTGCGGTTCCTAAGTCGTAGTATGCACTGATTGATGCTAGACCGTATTGTTCTAGTGCTTCACCATGTGTACCGTCAAAGTCTGTTGCTACACTGCTTGATACTGCAGTAATACCAACGTTGACTGTATCTGTAAAGAACAGATCAACACTCATTGCTTCTACACCAGTTACTAGTGCATAAGTGTCCCTTATACGCAGTAGGTATCCAGGCTTAAGAGCAACGTCTTCGCCTCCAATACCATTTTCATAACTTACATTCGCTAGTCGCCCGAAGGCGTTTCCACTTCTATATCCTTGATTTAGGTTTGCCATATTTTACCACTTTCTTTATCTGGGTAGGTCAGAGACCTGTTCTTCGCACATAGCCTCTGAATATAAGGAGTTTGGAAATTGCTGTTAAAAGAATTGAAAATAAAAAAAGGACACTAGCCCCACGAGTGGGGGCCAGTGCCCAATGTAGTTAGGTTGATATTTTAACCTAATCAGACCACTTTCGCGAACGAAGTCATGCTGATTATACCGGCGTCGCCAGTAATAGCAGCAGCTATTGTTCCGAAGGAGGTCGAGGCTGTAAACGCATCCACAGTTGCAGCAGCTGCACCAGTTGCGATCGCAGGTCCAGTCTCTAATTGCTGCAGAGCAGTCATTAGGTTAACTGTAAAAGGACCCTTGTGCATTCCGGTGTATTTGCTACCAGCGTCTAGGTTTCCACCAGTTGACGCTGTTGCGTTGTCGTAAACATCCTTGAAAGCCAAAGCCTGAATTGCTTGTGGGAATAATCCCGCCATAGCATTTGGATCTGCATCAGCGTTATCCGAGAAAACACCAGTTGCCGCTTGATCAGCAGCAGTGTCGTCTAGGGCAAATGCAGACAGGCTTAGAACAGATTCGAGAGCCAGGTTACCGTGTATGTTATCATACGTGTGCAGTGTGTGAGCAGCACCCTCAGCAGCGTGTGCTGCTGTGGTATCTGCGTACGCACTGTTAACAGCTAGAGGGCATTGTTGGATATCCCTAAGGATTCCATTTACCTCTAAAGCAGTAACGTCGGCTGTACCATCGCCAGAGTTATCCTGATTAAACAGTCCGTTAGCAACAGCAGCAGTTGTGAAACCGCTACCATCTAGGTCTGCTACTTCATAGATATACAAGAAGTCAGGCTCGATCACAGTGCCCTTCAATGCTTCCTTGTATGTATTAAGGATGAATTTAGGGACAGTTGTGGCGTTTGCCAGACCAGTACTTGCAAGAGCGAGGCACATGACGTTCGTACGAACGACTTGCATCCTAGCACCGTAAGCAACGTCTAATCCACCTATTGATGTCATATTTGTTCACTCCAATGCTTTCCCGTAAGGGATCAGCTCAATTCTCCGATGTTCTGTGTGAGCTGGATTAATTCGTGGTGTTGACCAACGACTGATCCAATTACTCTCCACTTCTCTGCACCTGAAATAGTAGAGTTACCAAAGTTAGCAGCTCCGCCAACAACACGGTGGTTGCAGACGATGTTCTTCTCAGGTTCCACTACAATAGGGCTTTCATACCATACGAACGGTTCTTCTAACACTTCAAAGATCTGTTGATCTATCACAGGAGTTTCAATTCCAGAAATTTGCCATTGATGTTCTGTTATCAAAAGCGGAGTAACTGGGTACTGAATTCCCATAATTAAGTAGAAAAATTCCTCAAGTGACTTGAAATTCAAAGTCTTTGAGGACCATCCGAAAGAGTCAACTGAGGTTGAGGACGGGTTTCCGGATGAACCGGAAGATGGTATTAACCATTGTCCATAGGATCCCAAAATACTGAATTGATCAGCTCTCAAGATACCCTTACCGTAGTCGCCCTTAGGCCATACGCCCTGGGACCCACGGCCCCAGTGAGGGAAGTTGGATGCAATTTTTTGCTCGATAAGGCTTAGGTAGTTCTTAATTTGACCAGTAGGTCGGTCGTAGTAAGGACGTAGTTCCATTGTTTATCACATTCCATTTTCGTTTTAATTTTGTATTCGTTGCTAGTTCACCATCATACCCGTTTTGTTGGTTCCGGTTATACCTGCCGAAAGACCACTCTGATATAAGTGATGTGAATACATTGTATTACAACGAATGACAATAGAGTTATTAGTAGCTACATGTCGCACTAATACGTGGCATCTAAACCAGTGAGTGTACGACTAAGCGAAGCAGAGTACAAGGAAATACTAAGAGAAGCTAATCGAAATAAATTAACTGTCTCAGCATATATTCGTTCTTGTGTGCTTATGCGTGTAGCAGGCGACTTGATTGAGAAACAAGTAGCTGAGACAGAATACGTGAGAAGAAACATCACGATGAAGACTCTAGATGAAAGAGGGACTTTTTGAATTTTTAATTTGGGCACTCTGCGAGGTCGTGAGACCCCGCAGGTGCTTTATGTAGAACTTAGTATTCCTCGTTAATCTTAGAATACGTTTGCTCTTACACCGAACAACTGTTGTTGCTGAGGTGCTGGAAGCATTTCTGCGCCAACTCCTTCAGATGTATGGTAGTTACCGATGTATCCGTATGAGCCTAGACCAGCTAGACCACCAGCACTTGGTAGTGCTGAAACCATTCCGCCCACGTATGGTACGTTCATAGTCTTCAGCACACCGACAGATACAAGACCTAATGCGATCATGTTTGCTGTCAAAGCTTCTGATGGGTTCAAGAGACCAGCTGTTGTAGCTAGATATGATACACCAGCAGTCAATGCAACTGCGCTAACAGCCTTACCGACATTGGTGGACATACCAGGGACCATATCTACGTAGCCCATAACTCTCATACCAATGTTGGTTGAGGTTAAGTAACCAGCGACAGATGGTAGTCCAAGACCCAACACAACAACACCGAGACCTCTTAGGTCCATGTGTTTCTTAACGAATGATGTGTATCCTTTTAGGGACATTTTACCCATCTTCATCTTTCTGCGTGTGGTTCTTCGCCTTTTCACAGTCTTTCTTCGAGCAGTTTTCCTTCGAGTAGATTTTCTTCTCTTAGGTGCAGCTCTTCTCTTCACTCTACGTCGACGTGTTGTCTTCCTGCGCTTTGGAGCAGCTTTCCTTCTTGTAGTCTTTTTTCTACGAGTAGTTCGGCGCTTTGGAGCTGCCTTCCTTCTTGTAGTCTTTTTTCTACGAGTAGTCTTTCTTCTCTTAGGAGCAGACTTCCTTCTGGTAGTCTTTTTCCTGCGAGTAGTTTTTCTTCTCTTAGGTGCCGCCTTCCTGCGAGTTGTCTTCCTACGAGTAGTTTTTCTTCTCTTAGGAGACGCCTTTCTGCGGGTCGTCTTGCGTCGGCGAGTGGTAGTCTTTCTTCTTTTTGGTGCAGCCTTTCGACGTGCAACTCTTCTTGCAGATTTCCTTCTTGCCATTTTATTCATTCCTTTTTTAGTTGATCGTACGCTCTTTTTCCGGCTGGCGTTCTTTCTCTTTGACACCTTGCGCTTGGCGGCTGGGCGTCGCGGATTTAATATCACAACTTCAGCCAGGGGCATACGAATCTGTTTATCGCACGAGGGTACCGCATATAAGGAACGTGTATTGCTATATGTTGCTGTCATATATCTATAGATTAAACAATGCCTCCGAAAAGTGTGATAAGTATATGCATGATGCGCAACACGTGAGTCGTCGACAGGCAGAACGAGATTATAGTCGACGTATACCCGTATCCTTTACTATGGAGAAGGAGCTTTACGATATGGTAGATGACTTAATTGACCGTAAAGTGTTCAAGGATAGGTCTCACGCTTTGAATGCTTCACTAGATTTTTTGAAGTGGACATTGCAGAATAACCCTATGCTGTTTTACGGTCCTCGTAATAAACAATAACATCAGATAGTGCTTCTGAAACAACCTGAAACAGATTCCCACTATCTGCATTCACATATAGAACTAGGCTCTTTATTTCGTAAACTAATTCGGCTAGAGCAGTTGAGTAGTGACCAAGTGGTACTATATCTATAACAGAAACATTTCCAAACTCTCCAATAGTTTCTTCGTATCTTGAAACCATTTCGTCATCTGTATATCCGCTAAGATCTCCTAAGACTACATCGCTATCTGACCAATCTGGGTTTGTATCGAAGTCATAGGCTTGAACTTCTATATGTAAATCAGATGCGTCAAATGCTGCAGATAGTTCTTTATTATAGGAAGTACCTCTAGCTTGAGAGGTAGATAGGTCTATCATCTCCCTTAGGGAATTACCTCTTACAGTATAATAGGATATACCTTTTAGTTCTAGTATAGATTGTAGGTCTTCCACAAAGGGAACAATACTCGGACTATTTTCTGAAGATTTGTTATATGGAACGCTAATAGTGACGGGCATCATTCCGGCTGACACCAGTTGTTCTTATTACCCGTTCTATCAAAACCGGGATAAGTTCAAATTTTTCTTTGGATCTACTAGTGGTATCGGTTCGTGTTTTCTCCACTTGCCTCCACCTCTAGTATAGTAGAACCAATATTTATTCATTGAATCTTTGAAGAAATCCAGCTCGTTGACATAGTGTTCTAAATTTCTACTCTTAAGATAATCTATCCTATCGTCTATCCTGAATATTACTTTGTTCTCTGATTGCGACCAAGCAGTTTCATTTAGCAATTGTATTCTTTGTGTCAACGCCATTCCAACTATTCCTAGGCCTGCTCCAATTGTCCAAATCATTTCTACTGCACGAGAGTTTCCTTTCTTAACGAACAACTGAATCTCGTCTATTGCTATCACGCGCCGAATCCTTTTGAATCCTGGAGTTCTTTGTAAAGTAAACATTAGTTCTACCATTCGATCTAATGCCTCTATTCTTTCCTCTGAAGTTCCTGGAGTTCTGAAAACTATTGCAGGATTTTTTCTGAGAAGCTGCTCATACACTTCTATCGGAGAATGACAAACTGTTCCTAGATGTGCATATCCATCATCGTGTTTTGGATCAACAAATATTGTATGACCACCTATATCTTGCACGCCTTGTAGAACTTTCCCTGCCAAGAAAGTCTTACCACTTCTTGTCATTCCAAGAACTACTGAGTGCCTGGTTTTGAAATCCTCAATGAAAGCGGTGCTGAGCCTCATAACCCTGGATGACTTACTTACTGACTTGAATCTTCTTCCCAATCTTGATCGCTAAATGGGTCGTCTTCCATCTGTTCTCCGTGTCGCCATCCGGGGTTTGGCTTTGGCCAAGCAAAGTCGCTGAACCCTTTATCCTCGGAATGGATTGTAATTTTATTTGCAGGGATGTCTTGAAAAATAATGAACTCTCTCCCTTCGTTCCAATCGAAGGTAGCGTTTCGTTCTTGTGAATCTTCTATGATATTCATGCCTGTTGTATCAATGGCTAACACAACCGGATGGTATGTTGCTCCCTTTTTCTTACCCAAATAGTTCATATCCATGCGCGTCTGCCCAATGGCGTATTTCATGGCTTGTTCGGGGGTCAGGGCGGCGTAGTGTTCAGGGTTGGCTAACCTCTTTTTCCCATGCTCGGGTGCGTACATATTCTTACCTTCTTTAAGATACACCTCGGCTACTTTTGAGGATGTTCCGTGATATAATGTAGTGGGAATTGGTGGGTTTTTCTTATCTTTGGGACTCTGTTCTTTTACACGCTTCCAGATCTTTTTGATTCTTGGATGCCACGGAACTCTCTCACCTTTCTTAGCACGGGCTTTTTTCCTTGCTTGTGTACGGATAACATCTTTTCCTGATTCAGTTCTTAACAAAGACCTAATGACTTCTGCTGGTAAACAAAGTCTAGGAGAACCAGCCGGTGTTTGTGTTCCTTCTGCACCACACTTTTCTTTGTAATCTATTTCTCCTTTGTTGTTTACTTTAATTGAACGCCAGTCTTCTGTAGTCCATGAATATGATTGATAGCCGGGAGCCATTGGGTTCACTTTTAGTTTTACTTTCATTTCTTTTGTTTTCACTTTCATTTCTTCAATAAATTGCTTGTAAACTTTCTGTGCTTCTTTGATTCCCTTTGTTGCGTGTGGGTGGAATCTTGCTCTTTGTTCCATAGCCATTGCTGCTTGCATCTTATGTGCGTGAGTTTTTCCTGAGTTCTTAATCAATCGAATTGATTTCGTTGCTGTTGCTTTGTCTTTGAATCCTAAGCCTTGAATTGTTCCTTCTGGATCTTCATCGGTGTAAAGGTCTGAATGTTCGCTTGGGTCTTGACCTTCGTACTTCTTTGGGATTCTTGGATTCATCTTTGTGTTTGTCACAGCCATGACTCCTTCCATGTTGAATCTCTTCTTG
>MDTC01049950.1_pt1 | contig 10004 bp, 8 predicted proteins | sample 811181 | NCBI WGS metagenome assembly MDTC01 (sample SAMN05326644, study PRJNA326480) | marine metagenome | isolation source: seawater | place: Pacific Ocean: North | collected 2011
ATCATGTAATACTTTTAAGATTCGTGAGACGTTAGAAGCTCTTGACGCTTCAGTTACTAATTATATCGTTGCTTTAAGATGGGGGATGTATAAAGAGGCGTATAGCTACCATTATTCTCCCGAAGGAAAACAACCTCCAGCAACAATAGATGGTTTAGAAGAAATAAGTGTAACCGGAATAGAAATCTCAGAAAAATTAATTAATAGGGAGCATACTGAGGCTAATGTAGAAATAGCCATTACTTATTTCCTAAAAACACAAGGGACTATCAAAAAAATAAAGTTAAATCAGGACTGGTGGTTTAATAAGGAACATAAGCAGTGGTTTGTTGATCATCCTTTTCCTAAGTTTAATTAAAATATTAGAGAAATAATGTTTTCCCACCGTCAACATTTAATATTTGACCTGTTATATAACTGGCATCTTCTATAAGAAAAATTACAGTTTTTGCAATATCTTTAGTATTCCCCAATTTTTTAAGAAAAGTTTGATTTATTATCTCTTCTTTTGCTTCATTACTTATTTCATTTGACCAAGTGATAGCGCCCGGTGAGATTGCGTTGACACGAATATTCGGCGCTAATTCTTTAGCTAATGATTTTGTTAGGGTTATAAGACCAGCTTTTGAAACACAATAAATGATATGATTTTTAAGAGGATTGGACGCATGAATATCTGTAATATTGATGATGCAACCATTATTTTCGTCCAAAGATTTTGCTGCAAGTTTTGATATGAATAATGGGGCTTTTAAATTAAGATTAATTAATTCATTCCAATATTTTTCGTTTATATCATTAAGAGCAGTTGCATAGAAGGCAGAGGCATTATTTACCAAAACGTCAATTCTACCTTTAAAGGAAAGTGCTTCCTTAACTAGCGTTGAATAACATTCCTGTTTTTTAAGGTCCGCTTGTATGATGGTAGCAGAATCACACCGAATATTATTTAATGTTTTTGCAAGATTAAGCGCTTCTCTTTCTGACTTATTATAATGGATAATAATGTCCATTCCTTTGTTATGAAGCTCTTTTGCTATTGCTTTTCCAATGTTTTTTGCTGCACCTGTTATTAATACGGTTTTATTTTTCATTTCTTTATATAATTTTTAATATAATAAGTTTTAAAGGGGTTCTATGCGTTAGTAATAAGCATTAGCAATAAAAGTACCCTTGAATCATATTCTAAACAGAATAACATGGAATCTGTATGAGACAATCTAAACTATTAGATCTTAATTCATTATTACCCAGCCCAGATTCGAAGGCGCACTCTCGTAGCGAGAAATTATCCATATATATTAAAAAAATGATTGATAGACATGGAGGCAGTATAGGATTTGATGAATATATGGATTTAGCTTTATATCAAAAAGACCTAGGTTACTATAGTTCAGGTAATCAAAAGTTTGGGCCGAGAGGAGATTTTGTAACAGCCCCTGAAATTTCCCCACTTTTTTCAAAATGTCTGGCATCTCAATGTGTACAGATATTAGGAGATTTTGAAGATCCTTGCATCTTAGAAATAGGTGCAGGTACGGGCATCATGGCGAAAGATATATTATTAGTTTTGGAGAAAAGTAATTTATTACCTGAAAAATATTTCATATTTGAAATAAGCCCAGATTTAAAACTTAAACAACAAAAATTATTAAAACAATCTATTCCTCGATATATAGATAGAGTTATATGGATAGATAGCTTACCTGAAAGAAAATTTAACGGTCTGGTATTAGCAAATGAGGTTTTGGATGCTTTACCTGTAAAGCGCTTTAAAAAAGAATCTGATTTATTTAAAGAAGTTAAAGTTAGCTTTACCGGCAATGAATTTTATTGGGTTGATGCCCCCGCAAATCATGAACTAACTAATGCATTAGAAAAAATTGAGGATAAGCTTTTAAAACCATTTCCCGAAAATTATTGTTCTGAAATAAATATTAAGCTTAAAATATGGTTGGATTCAGTGCAATCTGTTATGAGAAAAGGAGTTATTTTATTTATTGATTATGGTTATTCGATGTCGGATTATTATCATCCTGAGAGATCTGATGGTAATTTATTATGCCATTATAAACATCATGTTCATGATGATCCTTTTTTTTACCCAGGATTACAAGATATAACAACATCCGTTGATTTTACATCAGTTGCCAAAAATGCTGAAGAAGTTGGACTAAATATCAGTGGTTACACTAACCAATTATATTTCCTTATCAGTTGTGGTTTAGATGATTTAGTCCCAGATATGGGTTTATTAAATACAAAATCACAAACACAGATCTCAAAAGAATTACGAACACTCTTGATGCCTGATGAAATGGGTGAGCGTTTTAAATTTATGGCGTTAACAAAGAAATATAATAAAGAATTATTAGGTTTTTCAAAAATAGATCAAAGGAATCAACTTTAATTTTAGATGTTTTCGATGAAATATATAATAATAATTTTATTTCTTTCCTTAAATTATGGCTGTAAAAAAGAAATTATTAGGGAAAATGAGCCTATAAAAAAAGATTCAGGTATTTCGCAAATAGTAAAATCAGATATTGATAATGTGTTAGAAATCCATGTTAGCGAATCACGTGAGTTGTTAAAAGAGTTAATGTCGAAATTATACAAACGGAATCCTAGCGAATTAAAAAAGTCACCTAATAAAATAGCAGAAGAAAACATTGTTAGACTATTTGATTTGAAACATACATGGAATTTCCCTGAGCTTAAAGGAACACACGATATAGAATCGATACGATTAGTTTTTAAAGAAAAATACCAAGGGGATCGAGTTTTTGCTTTTATCTCTGGGTTAATGTCCATGATTATGAAATCTTATAATTATCAATCAAAATTTTATATGGTTGATTCGGTTGACCCTCAGAAATTGTATAATTGTGCTAGGAATCTAGAAATTGCTATGTGGAAACTTAGTAATGATCGTGATTCAAAGGGAGAATTATTTTTAATGAGTAATTCTTCTGCTGATGAGGAAATTAGCAATTTAAGCTACGAGAGACTTTTTGGTAAGTTGATAGCAACTCAAGATAATATGGCTATAATTATGGCTGGCAAAAAGAAAAGAACAATTAAAACAGTGATCCAAAGAATGGCAACAGCCATTTTTATACCTATCTGAAATTTTATTGAATTTACATATGGATTTAATACATCTTATTATTTTATCGATTATCCAAGGTGTTACAGAATTCTTGCCCATATCGAGTTCTGCGCATTTGGTACTTTTCCCGAAATTAATGGATTGGGAAGATCAAGGTTTAGCCATTGATGTGGCAGCACATCTAGGGAGTTTATTTGCAGTTGTATTTTATTTTCGGAAAGATTTTGGAAGGATTTTGATCAATGGATTAGGCCAATCATTTGGGATAAATTGTACGGATGAGCAGCATAAATTATTCTGGTTTATCATTATCGCTAGTATACCAGCACTTTTAGTCGGATTTTTTTTTCGTGATATTATTTCCTATTATTTGCGTAATCCTTTAGTTATTTCATTTACAACTATTTTTTTTGGTTTACTACTATGGTTATCAGATAAAGTTGGGAAGCAACATCGAGCAATAAATACCATTGGCAATAAAGATGCACTGCTTATTGGGTTTTCACAAATATTAGCATTTATTCCTGGTACATCACGTTCCGGGATCACTATAACGATGGGACTTTTCTTGGGTCTTGATCGTGAAACAGCCGCTAAATTTTCGTTTTTTTTGTCAGTGCCCATAATATCAGCAGCGGCTTTATTTGAATTTTTAAATTTGATTCAATCTGATGCTAGTATTGATGTATTAAAATTTACTGTTACTGTTTTTTTATCAACGATAAGTTCTTTTATTACTATTTACTTATTTCTGAAATTTATAAATAAGATTGGAATGCTTCCATTTGTAATATATCGTATTATATTAGGTATTTTGTTATTATATTTATTTATTTAAAAAATAATTTTTTAATGTAATGACTCTTCTAAAATCTTAATTCGTTCTTTTCTTAATGCTTCACCGAGTTCTTTTCCTTTTAAACTTTTGTTTGCTAAAAGATCCACATTAACACCCCTTGATATTTCTAATGCATTTAGAAAATATTTTGCTTGTGGGAACTCTTTTTCTTCAAAACCAGCGCGACCGCGTGAGTCAGATTCACAGGCGATTAAAAATTTTTTAAATCTTTCTGGCCTTCTAAATGCATCAAGTTTTTCTAATCTCTCTAATATTTCTTTTGGTTCCATCTCTTGAATCTGATGGCAATCAATATGAAATTCTGAAACACATGCGGCAAGATCATGGTATTTATTAGGAATTTTATATCGCTCACAAAACGAATCTATTATGTTAATTCCGCGTGTTTCATGTCCATCATGATTTGGTAGTTGCTCTTTTGGAGTAGTTGCTTTGCCTAAATCATGAACAAGGACTGAAAAGCGCACTATTGGGTCAGATGATAATTGCACTGACTGATTCAGAGCCATTAATGTGTGTCTCCCCACATCAATCTCAGGGTGATATTTTTTATCTTGTGGGATACCGAACAATGCGTCTATTTCAGGAAAAAGTATTTTTAGAGCATTACATGAACGTAAAGCAAGTATAAAACGAGTTGGATATTTCCCAGCCAATGCTTTTTCCATTTCTGACCAAACACGTTCAGGTGTTAGTGTATCTAATTCATTAGATTTAGAAATGATATGTAGTAATTTAATTGTTTCATCGGCAATTTTAAAACCAAAACAAGCTGCAAAACGGGCAATGCGTAATACACGTAAAGGATCTTCTACAAAGGCCGGAGAGACATGCCGTAAAATACCATTTTTTAAATCAGCTTCACCGCCATATGGATCTATCAATTCTCCATTTTCATCTTCAGCAATTGCATTTATGGTCAAATCTCTACGTTTTAAGTCATCTTCGAGTGTAACTTTAGGTGAAGAATAAAAAACAAACCCTTTATAACCTTTTCCTGATTTACGTTCTGTGCGTGCAAGCGCATATTCTTCTTTTGTCTTCGGGTGTAGAAATACTGGGAAATTTTCTCCGATCGGCTCAAAGCCTTCCTCAATCATTTTTTTTGGTGTTGCGCCTATAACTACCCAGTCCCTATCCTTAACAGGGAGACCAAGTAATTTATCGCGTACTGCCCCACCAACTAAATATGTTTTCATAAATTTTTACTCAAAATCTATCAATTTTTTATAGGTTTTTTCGAAACATAGAATAAAATGAATGATATTTATAGCCCGCAAGATATTGGGGCACAATATCTTCAATAGCAGTGGGTTTAATATTGTATCTAAATAAATCATTGCATTCACAAATACTATCAGTTTGAGCCGACAGGTAATTGTCCGTTGAAAAAGGTTTATTTGGTAAGAAATCAAAAACTCTTGCTTGAAAATATGACAGAGCATTATTTAGAGGGATAATTACACATTTTAAATCTAGAGTTTCTGAAGTAAAGCTAATTAAATTTTTCAGTGAATAAGTTTTTGGCCCACATAATTGGTAGCTTTTATTATAACTGTTAGGATCATTAATTGACTTTGCTATCATTTCTACTACGTCAAGTACATATATGGGCGAAAATTTTGTTTTATAACAAGCAAGCGGGAAAAAAAAAGGACAAATTTTTAATAATTTTGCAAATCGATTAAAAAAACTATCTTTCTTACCAAAAATAACAGATGGTTTTAATATTGTAGTTTTTATTCCAACTGAGTTTGAGCGTAATAATTTTTCTGCTTCGCCTTTTGTTTTTAGATAAAAACTTTTTCCATTTTTTGCGTCCGCACCTAATGCACTTATTTGTAAAATTCTGCGAATTCCATGAACTTTACATATAGAAATAAGATTTTTAACAAGTTCCACATGTACTTTTCTAAAGCCTTTTCCATTATTTCTTTTTTCATTTAGAATTCCAACTAAGTTAATAACTGCATCACAATCAATGAGTAGTTCTTTTAGATCATCAGAATTATGAATGTCTGTTTCTATTAATTCCAAATTTGGCAAAAGAATTAAGTTATCTCGGTTATATTCTCGATTTCTAGTAGGAACTTTTAACTTATAACCATCTTTTGATAGGCGATTACATAGGGATTGTCCCACAAAGCCGGTTCCTCCAAGTATTGCAATTTTTTTAATTAGCATTTTTTTCCTTATTAATTTCTAATATTTGGTTGGGTTGTAGAGGTTTGTTTCTTTTTAGATTATTCCATTTAAGAAGATCTGTAACCTTGATATCAAATTTTTTTGCAATTAGCCATAATGAATCCCCTTTTTTTACTTTATATTTGGTTGTTTTTTCATTATCAATTGTATTTTTTATGGTCTTCTTATTTTCAGTATTTTTTTTATCTGATATTTCGAAAGATTTGCACGATAGTTTAGTTATTAATTTCTTATTTTGCGGTGTTATTAAAGGCATACGTACCTTCATTGGTATTATTGTTGTTTTGAAACGCCAGTCATAGACTATGGAAAAAAATAGCACACGGCGCACATATTTTCGGGTTTCATTAAAAGGTATCAATTCTACCCAAATATCAGGGTTTTCAGCACATACTTTTTTTGGCAACCATTTTAAAACACGATGTGGCCCAGCATTATATGCTGCTGTAGCTAAGACAACATTTTCATCAAATTTATCCAACATCATTTTCATATAAGCAGTACCAATCGGGACATTTGTCTCAGCTTTTCTCAATTTACCTTTTTTGAAATTTTTTATACCTATCTTTTTTGCAACACCTCTACCAGTTCTAGGCATTACCTGCATTAATCCCAACGCTCCAACCGGTGAACTTATATCCTCAATAAATGCGCTTTCAGCTCTTACTATCCCAAAAACCCAACTTCTATCAATACTATTTTTCTTTGCGTATTTTGTTAATAAATCCTCAAATAATATTGGAAAACGTAGGACTAAATTATCAAGTGCTTTTGCTCTGCTCATCGTTATTATAGCTCTATTATGCCACTCCCATTTTACTGCAAGTGCCGCAGCCATTTGCATTTGATAGGTGGTCATCTTATTTAGGGCGTGGCTCCATTCACGTCTTGCATTGGTGTTCATACCAAGTTGGTGAAATTCATATGCACGTTTCATTGAGGGCAGTGAAGATATACGTTTGAATTCTTCTATATCATCTGTAACTGGGTAATGATTCATACTGTACGGTTTATTAATTTTATCAGCCGCAAGAAACCCATAGTAGTCACGTTCTTTTGCTAACTTCAAATATATTTGTTTTGCTTTTTCAGCTTCACCCGTTTCTTCAAGTGAACGTGCATGCCAGTAAGTCCATCTAAGTTCGATGTTTGGATCAGAAGATTTTCCTGTTGTCCATTTTTTCAATAATAGCCAATCCTTACTTAATAAGGCCGTACGTAATCGATAGTGAAAAACTTCATCATTAACATGATAATTATCAATTTGGTCGAGTAATTTTGAAGCTATTTTACTTTTCTTTTTTGCTGCATGTATAGCCAGTATTCGTTCTATTTCTGCAATTTCACCAGATGTAAATAAATATTTTGTTTTTAATGTTTCAAGTCGTTTGACCGCTTTTTCAGGATTTCTTTTTGCTAGCTTTAATATACCGTACGTGATTATTTCTCTTGATGTTTCATTATCAGCAAGATTTGGTTTTCTTGTATGTTTGTATGGATTTTTATGCATCTGTATCCACTTTCTGGCAAGTACTTTTGATTCAGGATTTAGACGTCGAGACAAATATGTGGCAAGGCCAATCTCATTATTCTGCATAGACAAACGAAAACGTTCCCATACCAGATCATTTGTTACCAAGCCACTTTTGTATAAAAGTTCAAACGGTTGGTCACATTGCGAAGGTAGTGATTTTCCAGTTAGCCAGATAGAGCGAATGTCTTCTAATAAAAATTCTTTTTTATTTAATTTCATCCTTGCGTAAAGCTGGTAGCACTGCATAACAGGATTTGAGTGTTTAATATAATTATCAAGAAATGTTTGCCAATGGCCTCTTCTTATTAATACTTTTAACCATGAATTTCTAAGTCTATTAGAGACTGGTAAATCACTATAGCGGTTTAGGAAATAAATTATGTCCTCATTTTTTTCTTTCCAAACACGTTTTCTTAAGTAGTTGTATCGTAAATAAGGATATAATGGGTAATCTTTAAGTGTGTTAGCGATTTTTCCAAATTTTTTGTATTGTTTTAATTCAAATGCTTTTTTGGCCGCCAGATAATCCTTTCGCTGCGACTCTATCGTATTTGCATGAGCTGATATTTCTGTGAAAATAAAAAGAAATAACAACGGTATCGATACCCACAATTGTTTATTCTTTGTGAAACGATTTTTTTGTACTTTTCTATAAGAAGGGGTTAATTTCATTAAAAATATCTTGTCCAAAAAAAAATTCTATGGATTGTCCTTATTTGGCTTTGAATTAGCAACATTTTTTCACTGTTCACGGTAATATAACCAGCTTAACCAGAAACCATAGATCATTTAATTATGTTTGCGGAAATGACTATACAGATAATACTAATTTACGCACTAACGGGTGTTTTTGCTGGCTTAATTGGCGGAATGTTAGGTTTAGGCGGGGGCATTATTATAGTCCCTGTTTTACATTATATTTTTACTCAACAGGGATTTGAGCCTTCAGTGGTGATGCATCAGGCAGTGACAACCTCATTGGCGACAATAATAGTTACCTCGTTCTTTGCTACTTATGAGCATCATCGAAAAAAAGTGGTATCTTGGTTTATCGTTAATCAAATTGCCCCTGGAATTTTTTTAGGTGCTTGTCTTGGTGTATTTGTAGCAGATTCGGTCTCTAGCAGTGGATTACGTACTGTTTTTGGTTGTTTTGAGATATTGGTTGCCATACAGATATGGTTTGGTCTAAAACCAAAGCCCATGTACACAGAGTTTTTTTCACCCCGTACTCAAAAAAAAGAAAGATACACAAAATTACCAGAGAAAGGCATTTTTATTTTTACTGGAGCAATTATAGGTTTATTTTCTACTATATTAGGTATTGGTGGCGGGACATTAACAGTTCCATTCTTGTTATGGTTTAATCATCATATGAGAACCGCTGTTGCTACATCTTCGGCATGCAGTATACCAATTGCTCTTGTTGCAACAATAACATTTATATTTGTAAGTTGGGATAATTCAAATATTTTTACACACTCTATCGGTTATTTATATTGGCCTGCTGCACTTATTATTGTGATGATGACAATCTTTTTTGCCCCAGTTGGTGCGCGTTTAGCGCACTATTTGCCTATTGAGATTTTAAAACGTATCTTCGCTGTTTTACTTATGTTTATTGGGGTAAAGATGCTTATCTAATCTTTGTTATGTTTAGATTTTTCCGCGAGCTTTTTACTTTTAGATAAATCTTTATTTATTTTTTCTTGGTCCCAATTTGTGGAAAATTCTGGCCAGCCATTTGTATGTTTTAAAATAATATTAGAAAGTAAATGAAGATGTTCAGGGCTGTCATTTAATGCTGGTATATAAGCAAATTTCTCCCCCCCAGCTTCGATGAAGAATTCACGATTTTGTATATTAATTTCCTCTAATGTTTCTAGGCAGTCAGCGGAAAATCCTGGGCAAATCACATTAACATTTTTTATACCGTTTTCCGCAAGCGATATTAATGTTTTGTCGGTATAAGGCTTCAACCATTCCTTCGGACCAAAACGAGATTGAAATGTAACCATCCACTCTTCTTGATTTAATTTTAATTTTTCAGCTACCAAACGTGCTGTTTTGTGACATTCACAGTGATATGGGTCACCTGCAAGAAAATAATGTTTAGGTAAGCCATGGAATGAAAAAATTAATTTTTGAGGACGTGAATTATTTTGCCAATGATCTTCAATACTATTTGTTAATGCGTTAATGTAATCAGGATCATCGTGATAGTGGTTTATCATTCTTACTTCTGGTAACCAACGCCATTTCTTAAGTTCATCTGTAATAGCATCGAATGTTGA
>MDTC01168230.1_pt1 | contig 10004 bp, 8 predicted proteins | sample 811181 | NCBI WGS metagenome assembly MDTC01 (sample SAMN05326644, study PRJNA326480) | marine metagenome | isolation source: seawater | place: Pacific Ocean: North | collected 2011
CTGCAATTCTCTCCCAACTAATAAATTAAACTTTTGATCTGTTCCTCCGCACTCAACATCAGCCTGAAGTGCTACTGAGTCGTATCCTTGAACCAAAGGATATAAAAATTCGTGTATAGCAATACTTTTATTAGAGGTAAATCTTTTGTTGAAATCGTCTCTTTCAAGCATTCTTGCTACATTATATTTTGAAGCAAGTTTAATTAGTCCATCAGCTCCTAGCTGATCACACCATTCAGAGTTAAATTTAACTTCTGTAAGATCTTCCTTAAGGATTTTAAAAACTTGTTTTTTATAAGTTTTTGCATTCTCGATTAGATCATCTGAATCTACTGTTGGTCTTGTTTTATTTTTTCCAGATGGATCACCAATTCTTCCAGTAAAGTCTCCAATCAAAAATACAACTTTATGTCCCAGATCTTGAAAGTGTCTAAGTTTGTTTAATAAAACGGTGTGGCCAAAATGCAAGTCAGGAGCGGTAGGATCAAAGCCCGCTTTCACTAGAAGCTGTTTGCCTGAATCTAATTTTCTTTTAAGATCAGATTCGGTTAGAACTTCATCAGTACCTCTATTAATGATCTTTAATGCATCTTTCATACCACTATCATAATATTTTTATATCATTATTAGAATCACAAAGTTGCTACTTAATGCTTAAAGATTAAAATAATGACTATGCTTAAGGTAAATAATAAATTCATATCGGAAAATGAGCTTTTATTAAGCATATGTAATGAAACTAAGTTCTTAGAAAATTCATCAATATCTAATGATGCAAGATTAATTATCGATCTTTGTAGAGAAGATAAAAAAGATCGAACTATGCTCGATGCTTTTCTCAGCGAATACGGATTAGATAACAAGGAGGGTGTTGCCCTAATGTGTCTTGCAGAGTCTGTATTGAGAATACCAGATAAGAAAACAAGGAATCTGATAATTTCCGAGAAACTTTCTGAAGGAAAATGGATTGATCATTTAAATAAAGCAGATAGCCTTTTTGTAAATGCATCTACATGGGGCTTATTGCTTGCTGGCAAAGTCGTTTCAACTCCAAATGAATGGTCTAAAGATCCTAATGGTTTCATTTCTAGCTTAATATCTAAATCTGGAGAGATGCCGATTAGAAATGCCGTATTGGCTGCTATGCAAATTCTCAGTCAAGAATTTGTAATAGGTAAGAGTTTTAAAGATATTAAAAAACTGCCAGGTTTAAGCAAAGAATCATATTCGTTTGATATGTTGGGTGAGGCTGCGAGAACTACTCTTCAAGCTGATAATTATTTTGAATCATATTTAAATGCCATTGACGAGGTCGCAAAAATTAATGCTGCAAAAAACTTATCACACGGAATCTCTATAAAGATATCTGCTCTTCACCCTAGATACGAGATGAGAAAAATTGATCAAGTTGATTCGGAATTAATTCCTAGGTTAAAAGGATTAATCCACCATGCATATTCAAAAGATGTTGAGATTACAATTGATGCTGAAGAGCAAGATAGACTTTCATTAAGCTTTTATATAATTGAACATTTAGCATTTGATAAAAAAATAAAGGACTGGCCTGACTTTGGAATTGCATTACAAGCTTATGGCAAGAGATCATTTGATGCTGTTGATTGGCTAAATGGTTCTTTGGAGAAAAGAGCCAATATGCACTTAAGACTCGTTAAAGGTGCTTACTGGGATTATGAGATTAAACATGCTCAAGTATATGGTTATCCCGGTTACTCTGTTTTCTCTAAAAAATCTATAACAGATATTGCATACCTTGCTTGTGCAAAAAAGATATTAGAAAACAAAAATATTTATCCTAAATTTGCTACGCATAATGCTCATACAATTTCATCAATAAATTATCTTGGGCAAGACTGTGAATATGAATTTCAGCGTTTATTTGGTATGGGCGAGCTTCTTTATAAGAGTGCATCCAGCATCCTAAAATTACAAAAATCTCCATCAGTATATGCGCCGATAGGAAACTATAAAGACCTGTTACCTTATCTAGTTAGAAGATTATTAGAAAACGGTGCAAATAGTTCATTTATAAATAGATTGCTTGATCCAAAAACAGACTCAGGGTGGTTAGCTCAAAATCCTATTATAAGAATGAAGAATGAAAAAAAAGAAATCCCTCTTCCTAAAAATATCTTTAAAAAAAGATTAAACTCTAGTGGGATGGACATTTCAGAAAAACAAAACTTAGATGATCTTTCAAAGAAATTGAAAAATTTTGAAGGAAAAGAGGTGCATGCCGTATCTATATATACAAATAGAAAAAACCTTAATAAAAAACAAGTTAAAGTTACTTCTATTTCATCAGACATAAAAATAGGAACTGTTCAATATGATGATCCAAGTGAAATTAAAAATTCTCTTGAAAAAAATAATTCAGATGAATGGTTAAAAATAGATGTTATAAAAAGATCAGAAATTTTGAATAGCATTGCAAATGCAATTGAAAAAGATCCTCATGAATTAATCTTTTATCTTTTAAATGAAGCAGGTAAGACTATTCAAAATGCAATTGATGAGATTAGAGAAGGAATAGACTTTTTACGTTACTATTCTCAACAGGCAATAAGAATATCAAAAGACAAGAAATTAGATGGGCCAACAGGAGAAGAAAATAAAATTTGCTATAGTCCAAAAGGAAGATTTTTATGTATAAGTCCTTGGAATTTTCCTGTAGCTATTCTAATTGGGCAAATATCTGCAGCTTTAGCTTGTGGTAATAGAGTAATAGCAAAGCCATCTGAACTTACTTCAATACTTGGATATCTTGTTGTTAAAAAATTTCATGAACACGGGGTTCCTCTTAGCGCTCTAGAACTTGTTCTGGGAGATGGTATATATGGTGAAATGTTAACTAAAGTGAGTTCACTTCAAGGTATGGCTTTTACTGGATCACTTCAAACAGCAAAAAAAATACAATCCAACCTTATTAAAAATCAGGATCAAATAATTCCTTTAATTGCTGAGACAGGAGGAATTAACACCATGTTAGTGGATTCTAGTGCTCTACTAGAACAAGTTACAGATGATGTGACCAGATCAGCATTTGATAGTGCTGGCCAAAGATGTTCTGCGCTGAGAGTGCTTTGCATCCAAGAAGAAATATATGAAGATCTTTTTGAAATGATTAAAGGAAGTATGATTATTCAAAAAATGGGAGACACCAATGACTTTAATACAGATATTGGACCAATTATTAATAAAGAAGCTTTGCAAAAACTTAACATATACATTGATGAGTGCGAAAAAAGAGGGTTTGATATATTTCAAGCATCTAAAAGCCCGAGTGAAAAACATATTCCACCAACGCTTATTTCAATAAATAAGATATCAGATATTCGAGATGAGCAGTTTGGCCCAATACTTCATGTTCTTAAATATGCATCAAGCGATACAAATATATTGATTAATGAGATTAATAAAACAGGATATGGTTTAACTATGGGTATTCATTCAAGAATAGAATCTAGGGCTGATTATTTTGGAAGAATGTCTAATGTAGGGAACATCTATATTAATAGAGATATGGTTGGAGCTGTCGTTGGTTCTCAGCCATTTGGTGGGATTGGTCTCTCTGGAAGTGGATTTAAGGCAGGAGGCCCTAACTATCTATTACAATTTTTAAACGAAAAAGTTATTTCAAAAAATTCGGTAGCCTTTGGCGGTAATACTGAGCTCCTCAATCTTCAAGAAGATATATGATTGGTTTCAAAAAAACTCCTGTTAGATTAGTAATAGGCATTTTCTTAGTTTCAGTCTTTGCAATCTTTCTAATATATATAGACTCGAGTTTAAATCAGCCTGACCCAATAGAAGAAATAACAATTTCTAAGGAGCTTGATGACACTCTTCCAGCTTTTAAAAATAAGTTAATTCATCAAGTTGAAAAAGGTGAGATTCTTTCAGTTATATTTGAAGAAAAGAAGGTTCCATTAAATACGGCGTATAAAATTTTTAATTTTGATAAAAACAATATTTTATCAAGTATCAAACCAGGCGATGTAATGGAATTTAATTATATTGGAGAGGATTTGGATAGTATTGAAATTATAAAAGATGAAATAAACTCAGTAATAATTGATATTTCACAAGATGTTTCAATGAAGAGAGTTAAGAAAAAGGTTGAAAATATAAGTTCATTCAAACGTGGAGAAATAAGTAGCTCCTTTTATAAGGATGCATTAGATAAAGGCTTGCCAGATAGCATAATAATGGATTTTGCATATATTTTTGGTTGGGATATTGACTTTATTTTTGATGTAAGAAAGGGGGATAGATTTTCAGTCATTTATGAAGCTGAATATTCTCAAGGAGAAAAAATTTCTTCAGGAGATATTATATTTGCAGAATTCATAAACAAGAATAATCGATATATAGCACAGAGATTTTTTGATAGAAACCAAGGCAAACAATACTTTAATGAAAATGGTGATAATGTTAAGAAGGCATTCTTAAGAGCTCCTCTAGATTTTGCATATATAAGCTCTCATTTTAATCCAAATAGAATGCACCCTATTCTTCATAAAATAAAAGCTCACAATGGCGTCGATTATGCAGCTAAAAGAAATACGCCAATACAGGCTTCTGGAGATGGATTAATATCTTTTGTAGGTAATAAGACTGGTTATGGTAGGACTATAGAAATAAAACATGGTGGGAATATAAAAACTCTGTATGCCCATCTTGAGAAATTTGATTCAAGATCAAGAGTTGGAAATAAAGTAAAACAAGGTGAAATAATTGGGTATGTTGGAGATTCTGGTCAAGCAACAGGCACGCATCTTCATTTTGAATTTTGGCAAGGTAAAACAAGAACAGACCCAGTTAAAGTAAAGTTACCTTCAGCAAAACCAGTTAATAAGAATCAAATGGCTGAATTTAAAAATTTACTTGAATCTAATCTGCAAATACTAAATGAGTATAATTTTAATTAAATGAGTGACTATTATATTGGAATCATGACAGGAACCAGCGCTGATGCTATCGATGGTTGCATAGTTTCATTTAAAGATAGCTTTAAATTAATAGCTTCAGATCGTATTGATCATAAAGATTCATATAAAAAAAATTACGAAGAATGTATATCCAAGGGAATAAAAAAAGTTGATCAATCAGAAGAGCTTATGAAGCTTGAAGATGATCTAAATAATAAAACTCTAGAGCTCGTTGATAACATTCTTTGTAAAAATAATTTATCTACCGAAGACATAACTTCAATTGGTTTTTCTGGACAAACTGTATTTCATACTAATAAAAAAAGCTATCAAATAGGTGACCCACAGTTTTTAGCCAATAATTCTAAGATACGAGTAATATCTGATTTTAGAAATTTTGATATTCTAAATGGCGGTATGGGAGCTCCATTAGTACCTATATTTCATAAGTATCTTTATGCAGAAGAGGATAAAAAGAAAATCATTTTTAATATTGGAGGAATTGCGAATGGAACATACCTTGATGGTAAAAATATTTCATTAGCATCTGATGTCGGTCCTGGTAATTGCCTTATGGATTATATTTCTGCAGAAAGTTATGGTTTTCCATATGATAAAAATGGAGATTATGCAAAAAGAGGAAAATTATCTTTCAACTCATATAATAAGTTGGTTAAAGAATGTTGTGATATGAGATACCCAAGAGCTGATGACAAAAATGACTACTATAAACTAATAGATAAAAGGTTATTAAAGATGCCCCCAGATGATGCTTTAAAAACCCTCACAACTTTTACAGCTCAAAAAATAAAAGATTTTTATGATTTCTGTGATCAGCCTGAAGAAGTGATATTTCATGGCGGAGGAGTAAAAAATTTATTCCTAATGGATTTAATAAAAGAAAGGATTCAACAAGAGCCGCGAACTACAGATAATGAAATCCCTTCTAGCTCTGTTGAGGCTGCTGCATTTGCTTATTTAGCTTTCATGAACAAAGGCGAAGTCTTTGATATCAGATAGTAAATGATTCTCCACAACCGCAAGTTGTTTTTGCATTTGGATTACTAATAATAAATTTTGATCCTGAAAGGTCTTCTACAAAATCAAGTGTTGATCCATATAAGTAGGGATAAGACATAGAATCCAATAAAACTGAAAAGTTTTCAAATTCAATTACATCATCATCAAATGCAATATCTGGATCGAATTTAAATCCATATTGAAACCCAGAACAACCCCCCCCAGTTACATAAACTCTAAATTTTGATCCTAAATCTTCATTATTAGTCATTACGCTTTTAATTCTGCTTGATGCGCTCTCAGTTAAATTTAAAGATTTATAAGAAATTTGGTTCATTTTTATGAAATTCGTTTTACTTTAATTTTTACGTTGGAAGATGTATTGATCATCCAAAACCCACCCATATTAGCTTCTTCAATAATGATACTATTTTTAGCCCTGAAATTATTAAGCTTAATAGATGATAAAACTGATTGAGACTCCCATAACTGATCATTTTCTAGTTGGAATCTAGTTTTGCCACCAAAAGTTTTTGATCTACTTGAAATCTTTGATTTTAGTTGAGACTTAGCAATATTGATATCAGCATCTTTCTTTTGTTTATTAGATAGCCCAAAATCATCCTGCTCATCATTAACGGATTTTAAAACTTGTTCCCCAGATTTATTAGATTCATTTTTGACTAATTCATCTGATGCTTTGGAGACTCCTGTTGTAAGATAGTCATAGCAGGCTAACCTTTTGATATCAGATTTTATTGAAGCACAATCTTCAAGCTTAACTTCAGCATTTGTCTGGACTATATAAAGCGCAAGAATTGTTAATAAATATTTTTTCATGTCATGACATTATAAATTTAAATATCAGTATAAAATATAAATATGCCTAAATACTTTTTTTTCAAGAAATTCAATTAATTTGAAATATACATATAAATGGAAAAGTCTCTAATTACATACTCAACAGTTGATGGGCAAACAAAAGCAATCTCTGAGAAGATTGCTCAATTTGCCTCACAAAGTAGCGTAGATATTTGCCCTATTTCAGATGATATTGAATTAGATAAATATAAGACAATAATTATTGGCGCTAGTATAAGATACGGAAAATATCGAAAAGAGGTTTATAGTTTTGTAGAAAAAAATATTCATATTCTAAATTCTAAAGAGAATGCCTTCTTTTCAGTTAATGTTGTGGCAAGAAAACCAGAAAAAAGCACTCCTAAAACAAATCCGTATCTAATTAAATTTCTTAATAAAATTAACTGGGAGCCGAAAAACCTTGGTGTTTTTGCAGGCAAAATAGAATACCCAAAATATAAATTTATTGATAAATATGCAATAAAATTTATTATGTGGATTACTAAAGGACCTACTGACACTTCAAAAAGCTATGAGTTCACTGATTGGGATAAAGTTAAGGCTTTTGCAAAAGATTTAAACCTATGAAAATTAATAAATCAATTGAATTATTTAAAGAAGCTAAATTACATATGCCTGGTGGAGTTAACTCACCAGTGAGAGCGTTTAAAAATATTGACGGTAACCCAATTTTTTTTAAAAAGGCAAAAGGTGCATATGTTTTCGATGCTGATAATAATAAATACATAGACTACATAGGGTCTTGGGGCCCTATGATTATGGGTCACTCTCATCCTGAAATTATCAAAGCAGTTTCTAGGCAACTAGAACTAGGAACAAGCTATGGAGCTCCTACAAGTATTGAGTCAATTACTGCTAAATTAATTAAAAAATGTGTGCCATCTATCAAAAAAATAAGAATGGTAAATTCTGGCACAGAGGCAACAATGAGCGCAATCAGGCTTGCTAGAGGATATACAAAAAGGAATAAAATTATTAAATTTGATGGTTGTTATCATGGTCATGTCGATTCTTTATTGATTAAAGCAGGTTCAGGAGTTACAACTTTAGGGCTACCTGACTCACCTGGAATCCCAAAAGAATTAGCAAAGCAAACTTTAAGTTGTGAGTTTAATAATAAAGAAGAGTTTTTAAAAACTTTTAATAAAGTAAAGCATGATCTTGCTGCTGTAATTATTGAGCCAATTGCTGGAAATATGGGTTTTATTCCTGCCGAGAAATCTTTTTTAAAACTTATAAGAACTAAAACTACCCAAAATAAATCTATATTAATTTTTGATGAAGTGATGTCAGGCTTCAGAGTTTCTCTTGGAGGTGCGCAAGAAATTTATAAAATTAAACCAGATCTAACAACTCTTGGTAAGGTTATAGGTGGAGGTCTTCCAGTTGGTGCATTTGGTGGGCGTAAAGATATTATGGATTATTTAGCGCCTAATGGTCCTGTTTATCAAGCTGGAACTCTCTCTGGCAATCCTTTAGCTATGGCAGCTGGTTCTAAACTAATTAGATTACTAATCAAAAATAATCCATACGATGCTTTAGAAACAAAAGCTAATTATTTATTATCTGAAATGAAGGTGTTATTTTTAAAAAATGAAATACCTCTATCAGTTAATGTCAAAGGTGGAATGTTTGGCTTCTTTTTTTCAGAAAATTTGCCCAAGAATCTCAATGATGTAATTTCTACAAATGATAAACAATTTAAAAAATTTTTAAATAAGTGTATAGCTAATGGAATATACTTTGCTCCATCAAAATTTGAAGCGGGTTTTATATCAACAAAGCATACTAAAGTTGAAATTAATCATACAATTAGAATTATTAAAAAAATATTAAAAGAAGGAATATAAGATGAAATATGACATTAGCGCTCTTGGGAATGCTTTGGTTGATACTCAATACATGGTTGACCATGATTTTTTAACAAGTATAGGACTAGAGCCAGATTCAATGACTCTTTCTTCAGCAGAAGAGCACTCTCCAATTATTGAAAAGCTTAAAAAAATGGGAGTTGATTCAGTTTCTGATTGCGGAGGATCTGCAACCAATTCTTTGGTGGCAGCATCTTATTATGGATCAAAATGCCATCACGTGTGTAGGGTGGCAGATGACGAGGATGGAAAAAAATACCTCGATAGTCTCCAGAAAGCTGGAGTAAAACATATAGGATATAGTAAAGAGGGGTCAGCGCTGCCTACTGGTAAATGTCTAATTTTTGTTACCCCTGATGCAAAAAGAACAATGAGCAGTATGTTAGGAATAAGTGCTTATCTTGGGCCTAAAGATATTGATTATGATGCAGTGAATAACTCAAGGATTTTTTATATTGAAGGCTATATGGTGACAAGTGATGAAAACTTCAGTGCTGTAACTTCAGTTCTTAACAATATTAATAACGATGAGACACTTAAAGCGTTATCTCTTTCTGATGCTGGAATAGTTCATGGTTTTAAAGATAAATTTAAAGAAATAGAATCCTTCGGAATAGATATGATTTTTTGTAATGACGATGAGGCTATTGCATTTGCAGGAACTGAGAGTTTTGAAGATGCTATTGAATTTTATAAAAAACAATCCTATATGATTGCTATAACTAAAGGCGCAGAAGGAAGTATTGTAATAAATAAAGGGGAGGTAATTTACTCTCCTGCAGAAGAAATAACTCCTTTGGATACAAATGGTGCCGGTGATATGTTTGCTGGTTCATTCATGCATGCTTACTTAAATAATTTTACTATTTCCGAATGCGCAGGCTTTAGTAACCATGCATCATCAAAGGTTGTAGAAACATTTGGTCCAAGATTGAACTCTGATGGTTATAAAAATGTTTTAAATAAATTGAGAAAAGGCTAGTAAATTTACCTAGTATCTGATACTTTCTCCCCCCTAAAATATTTCTTATTTAATAATGGCTGTAAAAAAACTGAAAAATACTTCAAAAAAACCCATAAAAAAATCTCCAGCAAAGAAGCCTATAGCTAAGAAGGTTGCTACAAAGAAAACTTCAGTTAAAAAGGCTCAAACAAAAAAATCTTCACCAAAAAGAATCAATAAGTCTTTAAAGAAGAAGAATATTTCTAATAACAAGTCTAAAATTGCGCCCTACAAGCCAAAAAAGAATGAAAAGTATATGAGTGCGGCAATGAAAAGACA
>MDTC01190380.1_pt1 | contig 10004 bp, 12 predicted proteins | sample 811181 | NCBI WGS metagenome assembly MDTC01 (sample SAMN05326644, study PRJNA326480) | marine metagenome | isolation source: seawater | place: Pacific Ocean: North | collected 2011
GTAGCTTACCAAGCTTGTCGATTACGATACAGACGGCTGCGTTCATTGCGTTCCGGTTTCAGGTGCCCTGCGAAAGCATCGTTGAAACCGACATTGTAGGTGTCGCCGGTTTCAGCTTCGCCACGAATACTTTCCATGGAGACCTTGCTCATTGCTTCCGTGGTGTACTGGCCAACGTTAGTCACAAGCACATCAACCAACCCATCGCGGTCATAATCAAAAAACACGGCGCCAGAGGAATGTCCCTTGTAGCCAAGGCCCGAAATAGCGGTGATGTTACGAAACCTACCGCCACCCAGGTTCTCAAACAGGACATTGCCTTTACGCAAAGCAGTCACATACAGGTCAGGATCACCATCATTGTCAATGTCAGCAAAGGAGGCGGACACACCGATGCGGTCACTGACAAACACACCAGCACGTTCAGTGATGTTCTCAAACTTACCATCACCGAGATTGCGCCACAATTCGTTGCCACCGACTTGATTTACGAAATAGAGGTCGAGTAGATCATCGCCATCGATGTCCGCGACCGACAAGCCGGAACCGTGATCGTAGTGAACGCCTTTGAACTGTTTGCCAGAATCATCGACAATCTTATGCATGAATCGAATGCCACTTGCTTGGCGCTGATCACTGAAACTGAAGTCGTGGAATGCATTGATCGAATCTGCGGAGGCCAATTGCTGTTCGGCCTTCTCTTTCATCCACTGCGGGTCGACTAGATCATCGGGGACGTTAACAATCTCAGCTTCTAGTGCTGCAAGATCAGTGGCAAGCTGTGCGCTTGTCTGCGCACCCGCGAACTCATAATTACCGCGTACACGGTGGTATCCATCGACCAACACGATTCGATCATTGCTGGTCACCTTGCCCGCATCCTTGATGGATTGAATCTGCGCGGCTGATCCTGTAAAAACAGTCCACACATTATCGGCAATTTCCTCCGCAATTCCAATGTTAGGATGCTTGGCAAAATTCACTATCCAAGGCTTGCCCATCAGGCTTTCTGATGAGAAGGGCTCACCTGTAACATCCGTCAGGTCGATGGAAGGTATCCAGCCAAGCACCGGTGGATGGGGACGATTTAGCAGAAGTTCAGCGGGCCCTATTATCTGAGTGGAAGACTTGGTGGCTTCCTTACTGCAGGAAGTGAACCAAGCGAGGATCAGGAACAGGGCTATGGCAGTTGAGAATCTGGACATGAGTGACGAAAGGGACTTATGGATGAAATCTTGTCTAGGGGTGGCCTTGTGAGCAACTGGAATTCTGGCCAAGCCGGAGATCATGGTTCAAACCTACCCACAGAGGTGATTGCGCTAGTGTCTGAACCAACCTTAACGGACTATTTAAACCTACAAATCTCCCTAAACCATATCGGATCGAATTGACCTTAAAAAGGCTTTCCGTCAGATTCGCCGGATGCTTTTGGGGCCTACCAGTGGCCGGGGAAGCGACGGAAGGGCGATCTTGGCTGCAAAACAAGCATTTTGCAATTTCACCACAGAATGCCAGCCTGACGAAACTACCCTGGCAACCTTGCCCCAAGGTGAAGGCCTTGCCTAAAGGCTTTCACAACTCGATCAAGATTGCTTAGGCTGCACATTGTCAGCAAAATACGCTTTCTGATTCCGGTGAAAAACTCCTCAGTGAGACCACTTCTGAGTCAGCCAATCTGATGGAGAACCAAAAACCCTAACGCCAAAGGAAGCGATGGCACGATGCGATTGGTTATTCTGTCCTGCTATTCGTTTTGGTTTCGGCCACGATTTTAACCTTCAAGCTCATTTAAGTGATCCGCTGGGTGATTGGCTGCATAGTGATCCAAATGCCATACATATCTGAAAGGCAGTAAGCCATCCGTAAGCCCAGATCAGTTTCCAGAAATCTAAGCCTCGGCAGTAGCTGCATCTCAACGGCTCGGATCAAAGTTATGCCCAGACATCCTCATTGCAGAGGAACATACGCAGAATGCCTTTACGGTAGAAGTGGGTTCTAAATCGAATCTTATAATTATTGAACACATGGCCATTGAGGCAAAAGCCCCCGGTAATCGACCCACCCTGAATTTCATCATCGGTCATGAAATGGCGCATTATATACCTTGGGCTACACTAACACGTTGAGAATTAGAGTCAGCTCCACTAACACGCCACTTTAAAGACTGAATGAATGACGCGGTGGCCACAGTGGTGGTCAGCGTCGAAAAAGCAGCCTATGGAGCTCTATCATTGTTGCTTATTAGAACCCAGTTGTTTTCCGAAGTAAATCACGAAGCCATGGCTGAAGAAGTCACCATGTCGACTCCCACGTTGTTGTAACGGATTGGTGCTTTGATGGGCATCAAGTGAGTTGGAGATCTTTGTGGAGCCGTGAGGCACGCACACCCTTGAACGGGCCTCACCGGATTTTGCTGCTGAACCAAAGGACAACCATAACACCTTGGACCAACCTACCTGGTTCTACTTCTCAAAGTCGCTGGAAATTGAAATCCCCAACCATCGCTAATGCGATTAGAAAGGTATTATGTTTATCAAACCCTTTTTGTCGAATATCGGACATGACTGCATTGACCCCCTTCTCAGGTCTGGCGCGACTTTTTCACGCGTATGGGAACGCAGCTATTTGACCATTTTCCGGCAATCTACTTCTTCGCCAAAAACTGGGAAAGTCAGCTCATGCGTACCGGTCAGCCCATCCTTGAGTGATTGGGCGTGCCCAACGAAGACGCAGTGTTGGGCACAACCGACTACGACTTCTTTCTGCCACAGCTCGTGGACAATTTCATCAACAATGACAAGCGAGTGGAGGAGTCTCGTGCGCCGCAGATCATTCGGATCGAGATCTGGCCCAATAAGCAGCGTCTCTTAGATTGGTTCGTCACCACCAAATTACCGGTGATCGGTTAGCAAAATTAGATCATCGGACTGATGAGTGTGGTGCAAACTTATGAAGGCAAGAAAGAATCATCGCTGCCTTATTCCAATATCAGTGATGCTGTGGGCTAAATCCGGAATCATCACCGTAATAGCATCAGTGTCGAAGACCTAACGCAGTACGTTTGCATCGCCGGCATACAACTTCATCGCAAATTCAGTCAGATATTTGGCATGAGTATGCATCACTTTCTGTCAAAGACACGCATTCAGGCCACAAGCGACACCCTGATTCACCAGAATGACGGTATAGCAGATGTCACCGGGAAGTTTGGCTTTTGTGATCAAAGCGCTTACACCCAACAATTCCGTAGGCAAACAGGCATGACGCCCTTGCGATTTTGCATACATTATCGCAATATGTGAGGTTTTGCGAGGTCCACATTACTGGTTGCCCAAACTACCATGATTGAAACTTACCATGATCGTGCCAAGACGTTTGCACAAGAAGAGCAGGAAGCATTAGGTCAGTCGGATAGGCTGTCAAGCTGGAGACTGGGTGCATTTGTCAGTGCTGTCGGCTTGATCTTTCTAGCCAACGGACTCTGGCATGAGCAGCCTGTACGGTTGTTGGTCTGTTATTGCCTGGCGGTTTGCTGCATGGCGGCGTTCGTGCTTTTGGTTTTCAGACATCAGCGCATCGATGAACGGCAACGACGGCTTGGGCTCTTGCGAACGATCAATTTGCACGGTGCGCACCGTTTAGAACGGGATTGGGCGCAGTTTCCGCCTATGCAGGCACCTGATAAGTTTCAAAATCTCACGATCGCCCGCGATCTGAACCTGTTTGGCACAGGTAGTTTGTTTCACTTGCTGTGTACTGGCCCGACGCTGCAAGGACGACACACCTTGGCCCAATGGCTCATTGAGCCAAGCCCACAGATCACGTTCTCCGAACGACATGAATGTGTACGCGAACTGGCGCCCTTGTTAGACTGGCGCCAAGAATTGCAAGCCAAGGGTCAAGCCCTAGCAGATCAATCTGCCGATGATGATCCCATCCTCGCCTGGGTTTCTCAAGAACCGTGGCTCACGCAGAAGCCATGGCTAATCACTGCAACGCGCCTATTGCCATTTGGTCTGCTAGCAATCGTCACGCTGGGCCTCGTTAAAATGATTCAGGGGCCCTGGTGGCTAATGGCTTTGCTTGTGCATTGGATCGTAACGCGCTGGTATCGGCGATCGTTGGACACCAGTTTAGGGCATTTGTCGCAGCAAGAAAAGCCACTGCGCCATTATGCCTGTGTGTTTCAGCATGTACACGGATTGGGGGCGACTGGCGCGACCTTACGAGAGTTAAAGGACACTCTCAATGTTGCTTCACTGGGCATGGCACGGCTGTCGCACCTGGCAACGCAAGCCGATACGCGCGGATCCATTGTGCATCCACTGCTGCAGTATTTGTTGTTATGGGATTTCCACACCGTACGCGCAATCGAACAATGGCAGGAACAGCATGGAAGACAGGTCTCGGCATGGTTCCACGCCTTAGGCGAGCTCGAGGCATTAGCATCGTTAGCCAACCTGCATCAGGAAGAACCAGATTGGGCATTCTCCAAGCTAGCAGACACAAGTAATACTTTCACTGGCGAGCATCTCGCACATCCCTTGATCGCTGGTCGAGTTCGTGTCGGCAATGATGTTCACCTAGGACCTGGAGGTCATTTCATGCTAATCACAGGCTCCAACATGTCGGGCAAGAGCACCTTGCTCCGATCCATTGGCTTGAACACGACACTTGCGAATGCAGGCGCTCCCGTCTGTGCCAAATCATTGGAACTGTCGTCATTTCAATTGGCCACCAGCTTGCATGTGAACGATTCATTGACTGACGGCATTTCCTTCTTCATGGCCGAACTCAGGCGCATTCAACAAGTGGTTCAGATGGCCAACGCTGCAGCAGACAATCCTAACGCACGAACTGTGCTCTACCTATTGGATGAAATTCTGCAAGGCACCAACTCAGAGGAACGCCAAGTGATCGTAAAACGGGTTTTGGCACATCTCGTCAAACAAGGCGCAATTGGTGCAGTGACGACGCATGATTTGGCTCTAGCCAATCTAGATATCTTCAGCGAGACTCGACAGCTTGACCACTTCCGCGAAGAGTTCCGAGAAACAAGCGAAGGGCCGGAGATGACTTTTGATTACATATTGCGCCAAGGAGTGGCAACCTCTACCAACGCTGTTAAATTATTAGAGATCATCGATCTAAAAATTTAATCGAGAAATGAACATCTGCACACCCTTAGGTCCGATATTTGATCTTTTGGTTGAATACAAAACACAAGTCATCCAGATTCTTCTAATTAAGGATTGAGGTCATTCAACCAGCGATCAAGGATACCCAGCTGTTGACCCGTCCATTTTGTTCTAACAAACCCCTTTCAATCAAGTTTACCGTACTGATCAAATGCGATAGATCTCTGGCAGCCGGAATACCAGTGTGACGTCGATAAACATTTCATCCTGACTGGCATAAAAAGCATTTAGCACACCCCATACACCATGCGGAGACGCCTAAGATCCATCGTGATGGCCGACGGCTTCCGTGGGTGGGTAAGTCTAGCACATTCAGTCTGGCATCGTAAGGGTTGTTCCACTCTATCATTCGCAGGTACAATCTATTCATGGGCTGTTGCCGTTATAGTAACCAAGGCTGCAACCTTCCTATCGTTACACAAGCCATCTCCTCGGTAAGAAGTTCACTATCAGCAAGGTCATCCAGCTCTTCGAGCACCTATTCTATGACTGGCGACGCCTTCGAAACCAGGGCTCTGTGCGCTATGCAAAAGTTGCCCTGCTCCAGGCCAAGCGCAGGAATGAAATCTTGAAACTCCAATGACTACCCTTGGACAATCAGCTCGGAATTTATCTTTTGGTAGTGACGAAAACTAGACAGAACTTCGCAGTTTCTTTGTAAAATGAATAGTCTTGATCCAGACCACACGGATGACTTTACCACCGCAATGATTGCCCTCTCGCTACTTGCACAGTTAAAGCCCCACCTAGCGGAGTTGATAAGAAGGAATCGATTCCGATCGCGCATTGGTGGATTTACAATCGAATAATTACAGTAAAATGTATCGTTCCGTCTACCAACAGAACAATTGGCTCTTGCGGAGGCCAATCGTGTCGTCAGCGTTAAAGCATGTCTTCTTCTGTGATCACGCAACGCGGAGATGGTGGCGAAACAGACCTAATGTTTGGTCAGCGCGTGGAAAAGACGCACCCACGCATCGTGGCCAATGGCTCACTCGATGAGCTCAATGCGACTTTGGGACTTGTCCGAGTCTTCGCAGAACGCTACCCGACTATTGCCGAACGTATCGCCACCCTACAATCGCAGCTCATTCCGATCATGGGTGAAATCGCCACTCTTCCGGAGGATTATGGGCGCTATGAGGCCCAATTCGACATCCTAGATGACGATGCTGTTGTGTCATTAACCGCCGAAGCGAAGCAGATTGAGAACGCTCTTAACAAAAAATTTCGTGATTGGGCTATCCCCGGAGCTTCGCTCAACACTTGCAGCGCCTATCTGGACATGGCCCGCACCCTTTGCCGGCGTGCAGAACGTGATTTGCTCGTGCTTGAACCGGAAGAATGTCCAAGCGTCATTGTCTCTTACCTAAATCGCCTGTCGGATTTCCTTTGGTTGCTTGCGCGCAAGGTCGAGCGTGAATAAAGGAACTCGACTCTCGTTATGGGCGGCGAAACACACGTCGGCGCAAGGCCAGCGCAACAGACACAAGCAAGATTACGATGATATTCTCGTAATCTTTAGTCAAACCACCAAAACTTGAAAAACCATAGTTCACTGCTGCAAAAACAGGTCCACTTTCGACTTGGCTGTCATCCACAAAAGAACCACATACCACCATGGCTCCGCTTTGCTCCACATCATCACGCATCGCAATAAAACTCCAAAAGAAGCTTAATAGAAGGATGGGGAACAGATATTTTCGCACGGAGGGGAAATAACGGAATGCTATCTATGTTCCACTACTTCGAGACAATAGAATTACAACCATTTTCATAAATGGACCGAACAATTGCGAGGCTTAAAAAATCGCTGGATTTCCCCATTAGCGTATGGCTCCCTAGAGAGCACTAAGAGGAAGATGGTGGCCGTAGCTCAATGGTAGAGTCCCAGATTGTGATTCTGGTTGTTGCGGGTTCGAGCCCCGTCGGTCACCCCATCTTCTACTTCACATCAGTGCCTAGAAGATGAAGTCCATTGAAAACCAAATCGGTTACAAATTCAGGAATTCTCTTCTGCTCGCAGAAGCGCTGACTCACCCGAGTTTGGCATACGAGACTCAAAGACCGCATTTCGACAACCAACGTCTGGAATATCTTGGTGATGCCGTGTTGCAGTTGGTCCTAACGGAATATCTTTACCAGCTGTTTCCCCATTTCACCGAAGGTAACCTTACCAAACTGCGATCCCGATTGGTCTCCAAACAAGCGCTAGAGACCTATGCCCATCGCTTTTCACTAGGCGATTATCTACTCATGGGCAAAGGCGAAGAGGCTTCTGGCGGTCGCCAACGTTCTTCAACCCTTGCGGATGCCTTTGAATCTCTGGTAGGCTCAATCTACCTGGATGGCAGCCTAGAAGCGGCCAAGGCCTTCATCATGCGTCATTGCAAAGAGGAGATTCTGGCTATTCACGAGGAGCCGAACGAGATCAATCCAAAAGGCCAGCTACAAGAAATCCTACAGTCCATCAATCCAACTAGCCCACAATACCGGATCGTTTCTGAAAACGGACCAGATCACTGCAAGACTTTCGAGTCCAAAGTGATTTGGGAAGACATCGAACTAGGTGCCGGTGCCGGAAACAGTAAAAAGGAAGCCGAAACCAGTGCTGCCAAAGCCGCATTAAAGGCGGAGCTCTGGCAGCAGCATTCGAATGCTGTCAGCAAGAAATCCAAAGGGAAATCACCTTCGACTGATCTGGATGCCGTTGCGGAGAAATCGTGAACGATTGGGTACAATTGCGCACAACTTGGCAGTTTCTCACAAGTGAGCTGAACTTCTGATCGTTTCTCTCATGTTTATTCGCAGTGTTGAATAGCCATAAGCTCATCATCCTCATCGGATTGATCCACTTGTTGCACTTGTTCGCATCATTAAGGGAAAGAACGAATCTGATAATTAAACCTAATAATTCTTCTACACTGGGAACAACTTCATTTCCCTAGCAAAGATACCACCACGTGATTCTTTCTTCTTGTAAACCACTCAGTGGCGACGTCGAATGCCACCATGCAAAGCATGACTGGCTATGGCCAAGGTGAAGCCAAAGAAGCATCGTGGTCTTGTCGGGTTGAGGTTCACTCCGTCAACCGAAAGCAACTGGACCCGGTCTTCCATGTGCCAAAGTTTGCCGTATTCTTGGAACGCCCTTTACGAACTTTGGTAACGGCTCGTTTTTCGCGTGGTCGTGTGTCGTTGAAAGTGCTGTTGGAGTCCGATGGCGATGCCCGGATGGGACAGTTGAAGGTGAGCACGGGATTGGCACGGCAATACTTGGATCATCATGTCAGTCTCGTGTCGGACTACCCAGAAAGCCTAGCTCCCCTGGATCTAACGCGTGCTACAGGTGTCTATGTTCTCGAAGAACAGGAGCTGGAACCCGATGCTGTCTGGCCAGTGGTAGAAAAAGCAGCAGTGGCCGCATTGGAACAGTTGACTGTGATGCGTCTGGAAGAAGGCAAGCATCTTCAGGGAGTCCTAGAGCAAGGCGTACGACGCTTGGAAGCAATCGTAGTGAACATGATCGATCGTGCTCCAGCCGTAGTCTCTCAGTATCGCGACGCTTTGAGTCGTCGCTTGGAAGAGGCTGGACTGCCGCTTCCATTGGATGATGAACGCTTGGTCAAAGAGATTGGTCTATTCGCTGAGCGTTCGGATATCTCGGAAGAATTGGACCGCCTTAACAGTCACACTAAACAAATGGCGGCTTACATGCAGGGAGCAGAATCAGTGGGACGCTCCCTTGATTTCTTGGCACAAGAAATGAATCGTGAATTCAATACTATTGGCTCCAAGTCCAATGATGCCACCTTAACCCAACTCGTGGTGCAGGCCAAGACTGAGGTGGAGAAAATTCGTGAGCAAGTGCAGAACGTCGAATAACGATCCTTAACTTACAGTCACGCTAACATGGCATTCAAACGAAGTGGAATCTTGTGCGTTGTTTCTGGTCCTTCAGGATCTGGCAAGACGACTTTGTGTCGTGCCATGGCACAACGTCCTGGCTTTGTCTACTCCATCTCATGCACAACGCGTGAGCCCCGTCATGGGGAAGTGAATGGTGTAGATTATCAGTTCTTCTACGAACAAGAGTTTCTGGATCGTGTGAAGCGCAAACAATTCCTGGAGTATGCCAAAGTGCACAACAACTACTACGGGACGCTGAAGAGCACAGTACTGGGCCATTTAAAGGAAGGCACGGATGTGTTGATGGATTTAGACGTGCAAGGAGCTGAGTCGATCCGACGTTGCAAAGATCCCCTGATCAAACAAGCCTTGGTGGATGTATTTATCATGCCTCGCAGCCTCCGCGAACTACATACTCGTCTCAACGGTCGTGGCACCGAAGAAAAATCACAAATTGTATTGCGTCTAGACAATGCCCGGGAAGAGATGCGACATTGGAAAGAATACACTTACATCATCGCTAGTGGTCGACCCCAAGATGACCGTATTGCATTTGACTCTTTGTTAGAAACTGAGCGTAGGCGTGGTAGTAGATTGGTATTGGAAAGTGACAAACGGAAGTAAAAGACCACTACTTAAGCCTTGACCAAGAAATCCAAGGGTTTAAAAGGCTTACCAAGCACTTCTGCGCTGGGTGACTTTAACCAGTGCTCTAGCATCGTGGCGTAAACGTTGCGGAAATCGACTGTGAACTTTAGATCACCACGTTCGAGATCCGTTAAGCTAGGATGCTTGCTGTAAAGACCCCCTTTGATGGCATCGCCCATCACAAACAACGGCGCTGCAGCGCCGTGATCGGTTCCTTTGGTGTCATTCTCTGCCACGCGGCGGCCAAAC
>MDTC01267544.1_pt1 | contig 10004 bp, 9 predicted proteins | sample 811181 | NCBI WGS metagenome assembly MDTC01 (sample SAMN05326644, study PRJNA326480) | marine metagenome | isolation source: seawater | place: Pacific Ocean: North | collected 2011
ATCCGGGCAACGACCCCGCTGACCTGACACTTCAACTTACTCAGTATTTCGCGCGGCGTATGAAAGCCAGTCCCAAAGAGATGAATTGGGAGGCCGAATGCTGGTATACGCCTATCAAACACGTTTTAAGCAGTCGACGCGCCTTACCTCTCACACTACCAGAAAATACTACCCCTACCCCACTCCAACTTCTGTTGCGTGTCCCAGATACCATCACTGAAGCGGCATTGTCAGTTCCCGCAGCACGCGCCTTCAAATATGGCCGTAGTGAAGTCCACCTCACTGTTCTGGTCACCAAAGCCGCCGTGCCATTCTGGCACCAGGTGAATGAAGTCGATGAAGTAATCTCTCTAGATGAAATCGCCAAAGGTGATCCAGCTCTGACAGAACCGTACGATTTCGGGGTTGTCCTCACACGTTTAGATCAGGCTGGAACTCAACTGAAACGTTTTGCTGTTCATCGACTGGTTGGCATGGAGAATCATCCCCAGTCTTATCTTTTCGATGACTTGCTCAACATGCCACGCAAACTCGGCCCACCCGAACACCGGCATCGAACCTACTTACGTGTCGCCCATCGCATGGGCGCTGACGTGGAGTCCAACCCCAGGCTGAGAGCACCGCTGCGGGAGGCCAAAGCCATCAATTCTAAGATACCGGTCGTAGGCCTCGCGCCTTCAAGCGGAAATGGTTCATCACACGAATGGCCAAAAGACCGTTTCCTAGCATTAATTGAGGAACTACCACAGCCGGTTGCTTGGCGAGTTTTTCTCAGCCGACGTGGCACCGAGAACTGTAAAGACTGGGAAGAAGCGATTACTAACACTGGTGTATCCATCGAAATATGGGTATCCAAAGAGGACCTTGGTCAGGATATTGCGGCCTTGCAAAAGTGCCAAGCGGTGGTCGCTAACGATAACGAATGGCTCCATTTGGCCAGTATATTGGGTGTATCAACCGTCGCCATCTACGGTCCCAGCGAACCAATCGAAACCGCTCCATTATCTTCTCACGCCTGGACTGTCCGAAAACACGTCGAATGCACACCCTGCTTCTTGGCAGAATGTCCTCTTGATCATCGCTGCATGACCAAAATCGAAGTTGACGACGTGATAAGGCCTTTGGAAGATCTATTAGGACGCACCACGTAGGCTGCTTAACTGTTACTCATTCAAAGCCCTCGTAAAGCGTCGTAGACCTTTTTCAAGTAACGATCGCGAACACCCAAAGTTCCAACGTAAAAAACCCGGAGCGCCGAAGTCCAGTCCATCGGAGAGACCAACACCGCGCTTCTGAAAGAAAGCATGTGCATTCTCCAGCTCCAGCGCTCGTACATCCAACCAAGCCAAGTAGGTGCCTTCCGTCGGGCTCATGACGATCTCGGGATGATGCTCCTTCAAATAGCAGCGCAAGATCTGTTCATTGACTCGCAAATGAGCCAACAAGCTCTGTCGCCATGCGTCTCCATGACGCAAGGCAGCCGCAGTGGCGGTATAACCGAAGGCATTGACCGGCGGGATCCAGCCTCCTTTCACTTTGCGAAAAGCATGGCGCAGTCGCATGTTTGGAATGATGGCAAAAGCACAGCCGATACCAGCAATATTGTAGGTCTTGCTGGCAGCCATCAATACAATCGCACGCTCTTGAATCTCGCCATCGAACCCTAGCAGCGAGTGATGTGGCGTCTTGGCTTCATCCAAGATCAAGTCACAATGGATTTCATCCGAACACAGCAAGAGTTCGTGCACATCACAAAACGCCACCAACTGGCTCAGCTCTTCTTTGGAATACGCGCGACCAACCGGATTGTGCGGATTGCAGAGAATGAACAAGCCCGTTTTTGCATCCACAGACTTTTCCATAGCGACAAAATCGAACGTCATCCGACCGTCGCTAGTCGGGTCCTTCATCAGCGGCACGGAACAAACTTCCAAACCCACATCTTTCGGTCCATTTAAAAATGGTGGATAAACCGGGGTGCACGTCATCGCCGCTGATGCCCCTCGGCTTTTCGCCACAGCACTAGCCATGGTCAGCGCAGGTACCATTCCAGGCAACCAGACCAAAGCATTCCCATCCCCCATATAACCATGCCGGCGTCGTAGATATTCCAGCACAGCTGTTTTTTCATCAGTCGTGGGTAGCGTATAGCCAAACACCCCATGCGATGCGCGCACTTGCAAAGCTTCGATCACCTCAGGCGGCGACTTAAAGTCCATGTCAGCGACCCAGAACGGCAACACGTCTTGTTTGCTATAGATGTCCCACTTCAAACTTCCTGAACCCTGCCGCAAGGGCGTTTCCTCAAATGTCGACTGCATACTAGCGGCGATAAGTCAGCTTGGGAGTGGAATCAACGCTTGTACGCCGTATTCAGTGGCACCGGAATCGCATCACAGACTTTGCGCCAACCAGGAAAGTTCCAATTGTTCGGGAAGCCACGACACTGCTTTGGTTTCACATCGTTGATGGTGCAATCGGTTCCCTCGAGAAAGACACACTCATGGTTAGGCTTTTCAATTAACGTCAGTCCCTGACGGTTTTCACGCAGCTTGGTGTAGGTCTCCACAAACGTATCGACTGGTTCACCGCGAAACGTCGCGATGGCCTCAATTTCAGCGTCGCTCACAACCACTTCGCCCGGCCACCTACAGCAATTGCCGCAGCGCTGGCATTGATAAAAAACGCCTGCCACAATTAAAAATTCCAAATCAAAGAGGCGCCCACTTCACCAATCTCTTTGTCTTCAAGACCCTCGATCTCATTGAGAAAATCACGCCGATAATTCACACGCATCTTCATGTCTTTATTGACCTTGGTTTCGATATAGGCGTTAAAGTCCAAATCCCAATTGGTATCATCGCTAGGATCCACACTGTAGCTCAAGCCTTGCCCGACAGCTACCTCGTCATTCACCCGCCAGCTCAAATCCTGCTGCAAATTGGCCTTGTATCGGGTACCCTTTTGCGATCCATCTTCAGCATCTGCAGTGTATTCTGCTTTGATGCCAGGCGCGACATTCATGTTCAGCGACTCTTTTTTCAAAGGCGAGTAGCCCAAACCTACTGACTGTGTCAGTTGAGTCCGTTTCTTGATGACATTGTCAACTTCACCTTTGGTATCCGCTTGCAAGAAGTAGCCATTGTCACCCCGATGCCGCACGCGTTGCGCAAAACCATACCGGTCCGCTGCCTTTTTGTCTTCATGATCGAAATAGCGATAATGGCCTTGCCATTCCGCTTCATTCTTGCCGTGCTTCCAGCTCACTCTGCCCTCTGTAGAAACCTCTCGGCTATCTGCCCGACCTTGTCGATCGGAAAAGCCAAAGCTCATCTGAGCATTCCAATTCTCGGGCAATTCAAACAACTTCGGCTTCTCTGTTGGCGAAGTATCTCTGATGTGCTCAGGTTCTACTGCCAACGAAACAGGCTCAGATTCTACTGCCAACGAAACAGGCTCAGATTCTACTGCCACCGAGGCAGGCTCAGATTGATTGGCCTCTAGACGCTCAATGGATTCAATCTCACCCAACGGAACCTTGAGCATTTGACCAAAAGACGAAGCCCGAAACTCCAATTCACTGGCTTCTTGCCTCACCACGCTTCCCTCTAGCCGATCGCCGTTCTTGAGCACCAATACATCCGCTGAAGCCACCTGAAAGATCGCCAACAGCCCAATTAATGCCAATTGGTAAGCACCCGTCACGCAGTTCACCTTGAGGAGTTCCAACCGACTGTCAACTCGGTCCAGCCACCAATTAACAATGCTTACTATGACCGTCATAGATGAAAATCAAAATAATTGGCGTTTCTTAAGAAAAACCTACCCAAGCTATGACACGATACTTGCCGGTCCTTCTTCTTTCTTTCCTCTACGAGGCCCCGTCGTCACTGGCCTCGCAGGTCCTTTGGGAAAGCGCTAGATTTGCCAACAACTACTTGAGTTCGGGTTCACCCAACGCCTTCAACGGCGGATTCACCTTCCAACTTGGAGCCTTTGAACCCGGTTTCACCCCCACCCGAACCAATCTCTCCGAGTGGCTGGATCACTGGACAGAAGCGCAAAGTGCTAGCTACAATCCAACCACCAAATTCTTCATAGGGTCCTTCGTCTACGCTCAATCCCAGTCGCCCTTCTTGCCCTCCAATCATGGTTACATCTTTGCCTTCCATCGCACGGTCAAGACCGCTGGTGGTGACCAGGGAGAATGGGGTTTAGTATCCAATCCTGCATGGAAGCAGCCATCTGGAGAAGGTATCTCTCCACCTTTACAATGGTCTGTGAGCACCGCAACTAAAGTCATCGTTGGTTCGATTAATGACCCCAGCGAAGCCTTTCATAGAAAGACCGAGAAAGTGTCGCTCACTCGCGAACTGAGTGGCCTGCAACTCTGGCTCAGCACCAACTTCCCCGGCCTAGGCAAGGAGTCCTCACTCACAGCCACCCTAATAATTATCTATTGCCTAATATCTTGGAGTATTCTCTCCGAACGGGTCCTAACAAGACCACGCGCCGCAGGTGTCCTAATATCGAACATTATCAAGCGACCGGTGCAGAAATTCTGTTTGTAAAATCAGGCCTTCTTACGAACATGACGTTGAATATTGAAACTTCTGACAATCTCACTGACTGAAACTCGAACGTCGACGGCCTGCAAGTCAGTGATGATTCCGAGATCTTTACCTGTTACCGCGACAGCCGACCTACCGCTGCGGGCAAATCTTGCTACTACCGTCTCTCTGCAATGCTGACTGAATAGAGAGCCAATCTAGAAAGGGTTTTCTTCACCAGCGAATGGATCACTAGGGATGCCATCGCCACTGCCCGCAGGTGGTTCTCCCATGGGAGCACCACCGCCACCGCCACCGCCACCGCCACCGACTACGTCAATCTTAAACGCCTGGAGATTCACAAAGTAACGACCTTGGTATTCATTACCACGGATGCGGAAACTGACATTCACTCGGGCTCCTTGGCTAATGGAATCTAACAAAGCACACTTATCCTTGATACACTCCAGCTTGATGTCTTGTGGATACTGATCATCCGTGGTGATCACAAATTCACGCTTGGTGAATCCACTACCAAAGGTTGCCGTGTCATTGATGAGCTTCACTGAGCCTTCGATCTGATACATAGTCCGTACTTTCTTTCGAGTTTGAGGTCTTCAGGCTTCTAACGGTTGCTGCCAGCCACGTCAAACGCTAGGCGAAGGAAAATCGGCAGCTCACAGTTCCAGCGGAAACGCGAGCAGACGACGTCGCACCAAATCCAAAGCTCGTTGGCTGCTTCGCCACTTGAAGGTCTCACGATCGGTCGGGTAAAAGCAGCGTTCTACGTAGGTTGGCGCTCCTTTCGAGGCCAAGGCAACAAACACCGTGCCCACCGGCTTCTCATCGCTGCCGCCTGTCGGTCCCGCGATACCTGTGATCGCCAAAGCATGATCCGCTCTCGCCAATCGCAATGCGCCTTCCGCCATCGCTCTAGCCACCGATTCGCTGACCGCACCCTCGCGCTCCAGAACGACAGCTTCAACGCCTAACAAACGCTCTTTTACAGTATTGGCATAAGTGACATGCCCTTCAGCCAGCACACCAGATGAACCTGCCACATTCGTTAATCGGTGCGCAACAAATCCCCCGGTGCATGATTCGGCTGTCGTCAGCCAATGACCTTTATCCGTGAGCAAACGCACCACGGTGGCTTCCATGCTTGTCCGGTCCACGGACACCAAATGATGCGGATAAACGTCACGCACGACCGCATCAGCGGAGTTCAACGAAACCTCATCGCCCAAGCAACGCAAATGCACGTCCATGACGTGCGCGCAATAACCAATTTCCAAATTGGCAATGGATTCCAAACGAGATTCTAGGCGCTCGGCTAGATCCGATTCGCCCACCCCACAGAATTTCCATTCACGACTCATGGTCGGATTGACTCCTGGCAAGGTGCTCAGAAGTGGCAAAACCTGGGTTTCGAACATCGGATAGAGTTCGCGTGGCGGTCCAGGCAATAATAACAAATGCGGATTCTTATCTGATTGCGGCAAATACAAGCCTGGAGCCGTACCACACTTGTTGACTAACACCGTCGCCCCCGATGGCACCATGGCTTGACGCCGGGCGCCTTCATCAAAAGGGCGATTGCGTACCGCATAGAACGCTTCAATCGTTTTTGCGACATCTTCGTCCAATTCCAGCTCCAGCCCTAGCATGGTAGCAGTCAACTCACGCGTAATATCATCACTGGTCGGCCCAAGGCCCCCAGTCACAATCATAATGTCACAGTTAACGAATCGCTCTAGCATCACCTCACAAATAACATCGCCGTCAGGTATGCATATCTGACGTTGAATGCGCAGTCCTGCTAAGAACAGCTTCTCGCCCAAGTAACTCAAGTGCGTGTTCAGAGTCCGGCCGAGCACCAATTCAGTGCCCGTATTGACGACATCAACGCGCACCCCTACTCTCCCGCGTCAGCGGGTTCCAACTGCGTGCCCTTGATTTCTTCACCATTTTGCCAGTCCAAACGCGGTGCATCGCCCCACAATTCTTCCAAGGCGTACGCCGCACGCTTATCCTCGTGAAAGATGTGCACCACCACATCGATATAGTCCAAGACCATCCACTGACTTTCCGCCAAGCCGTCGCGATGGTCGGGTCGCTCGCCGTGCGATTCTGTCAGACCTTTCACCACTTCTTCACGAATCGCCTTCAAATGCGGCAACGAGGTGCCACAGCAGATAACAAAAAAATCGGCCAGCTGTGAAATGCCACGCAGATCGAGGATCGTGATCTTCTCTGCTTGTTTTTTATCAGCCTGTGCCGAGCAGGCGCGGGCCAAATCAAGCCCGACCAGGCGATCTGATTTCGAGACGGTGTCGGTAGACATGTAGGACATTACTAGGAATACAAGAAAAAACGTTGCCGCTGCTGTCGGAAGTGATTGTTGGCTTTCTGCCAGGAAGCAATCAAACGCTGCGGATCACCCCCACGGCGCAAGGCTTTTTCAAGCTGATCGCTGCCATAAACCTTGTTGAAAAGGCTCAACCCCGATTCAGACATACCCGACAACAGGCCCCCAGGTGAGCGTCGATGCAACTCGAAAATGCAGCATACGTCGATCGCTACGGGATCGGCCCCACTTCTGACGGTGGACTCGATTCTACCGCCATTGCGCCCTACCCGCGTACTACTTCGATACGGCACAAAGCGTGTGCCGGGGAAACGATAGCCATTCATCACCGCGCAGAACTCATTGGGCTCCACCCCCTGTGCCCCTGCATATTCAAACGGCCGCGCAGTGCCAATGCCGATGTCAACTGGGGTCATACCACCTAACATACCTGTCATTGCATAGAAATAAGGCGACAACGCTTTGGGAATATTTGGAGACGTTGGTCGCCAACGCAGCCCAGTATTATCCCACAACATGCCACGATGCCAGCCTCGCATCCGCACCACGTGCAACTTAGGACGGCGTGAAATCCAGCCACTGCTCGCTGTCATCAATGCCAATTCCCCCACCGTCATGCCATGCACATACGGCACCGGAATCTGTCCCACGAACGATTCCCATTTCTTCTCCAAACTTGGCCCGTACACGCCATGACCTCCCAGTGGATTGGGCCGATCCAACACTACGAACGGAATACCACGCTCTGCACAGGCCTCCATCGATCGCACCATCGTGCTAATGTAAGTATAACTCCGCACCCCGATGTCCTGCAAATCGAACAGCATCATATCAATGGGCGCCATCTGCGCTGAACTCGGTTTGCGGGTGACCCCATACAACGAATGCACCGTCAGCCCAGTCACTTGATCACGCCGCGTCGCAATGTGATCTCCCGCTTTCACGTCACCTTCAATGCCGTGCTCTGGCGCATAGAGAGCCACCAGGTTCACCTGTGGCGCCTGTTGCAGCACAAGCCGAGTCATCGTACCCCTACTATTGTAGCTCGTGTGATTGGTAATCAGCCCCACACGTCGTCCCGCTAGCAACGCGAAACCTTGCGACTCCAGGACATCAATTCCCAGCATGAACGGCCCCGCAGAAGCCCCCCCGCCAAATTGCGGAGAAACAGGGCCAACGCCGCCACTGGTTCCAGGTCGGTGGGCACAACTTTGCGTTAAAATCAGTCCGAAGACGATCAGGAGCAGTAGGAAAAAGCTTTTGTGTTTCACATGCAGCACGGGTAAATCTAGCAGCAAGTTATGGAAGAACGTCTTTTGGGTCAACTCCTCCTCATGGGAATCCCCAGCCCTGAGCTCGACAGCAAAACCGCTAGTCGATTACGCAAGATCCAGGCTGGCGGCTACATCATCTTCGGACGCAACATCAAGTCGCCTGAGCAAGTCCGCAAACTCATCGATGACCTGCGGGATCTGAGCGATATCGAGCCCTTCATCACCATCGACCAAGAAGGTGGCCGCGTTTCGCGTCTGCGCTTGATCGGTCAAGAACCACCCAACGCTCAACAGTTGCGGGAGAAGAATAATCTCAAACTCATCAAGCATCATGGCATGCTGACGGGCCGCCTGCTGCGCCTCTTTGGCTTCAATCTAGATTTATGCCCTGTGTTGGATGTTTCTAGCGATCATAACGCTGATAATTCGCTCAAAGGACGCTGCTATGGATCCACGGTCAATGAGGTGATCGAAAAAGCCGCCATGTTCAACCAGGGCATGCGCAAGGAAGGCATCCTCAGTTGTGGCAAACATTTCCCCGGCTATTCCAATGCCGATGTCGACGCGCACGAGGAGTTACCTGTCATCTCTCGCACCGCTAAGGAACTTGAATCCGAAGAGATCGCGCCTTTCCGTGCCTTGTTACCAGATCTCGACAGTATCATGGTTTGTCATTCACACTACACTGCTTACGACCCAGACAAGCCGCGTTGGCCTGCCTCGCTTTCGCACAACATCATCACACAATTGCTACGCAATCAGTTAGGTTACGACGACGGTTTGGTGATGACCGATGACCTTGACATGGGCGCCATCATCAATGAAGTCGGTTTTGATCAGGCCATCAAAGAATCCATCAAGGCAGGCAATGACCTAGCCATGATCTGTCACCGTGTAGAAATGGTCGAGCAAGCACGTGGCCACGTCGCTGAATTACCTGAGCCCGTCTTAGACGATGCCCTGCGTCGCATTCAACGTGCCAAAAACCGTATGGCCAATCCTCACACTTTCACTATTGACTCGTTCAGCGCCATCAACGATGACATCTGGAAGCTGCGAGTGGAAACCCTCGGTGAAGAGCGCGCCAAGATCTTGAGCGTCGAGGATGGGAAACGTTCCCCGGTCGAGACCATTGGCAACTCATGATGGCCCTTGCTTTGCCTAGTTGCCGCTGTTAGGCACTATAGTGTAAAGTCGATCCGATAACTTCTGGATCACCAGCCAGCCACGCTCATCATGTTACCCGAACTCGAAAAGCTTCTCGTCGTCCAAGATCGCGATACCAAGATCAAGAATCTGCAGCGCGATATTAAGCGCATTCCTCTAGAAGGTTCCAAAGCCGAAGGCCGACTCGCCGATGACAAGGCAGCCGTCGATTACGCCAAAGAAACGGTTCAGAACAATGAAGTGGCGATTAAGAACCTCGAGCTCGAGGTCGAGACTTGCAAACAAACCCTCATTCGGCTCAAAACCCAACAGTTCGAGACCAAGAAGAATGAAGAATTCAGCGCTCTTGGTCACGAAATTGAACGCTACGACAAACAGATCATTGAGCTAGAAGATCAAGAACTTGAGCTGATGGAGAAAGCCGAAGGGCTCAAGACAACGCACCAAGAAGCCACCACCAAACTCAACGCCACACAGGGCTTGGTCGATGAGGAATTGGAGAAATTGAAGAAGCGCCAGACAATTTGCCAGGAGGAGCTCGACAGTCTTATCAAAGAACGCAAGATCCTCTCTGAACGCGTCGATCCTACAACATTCTCATTATACGACCGCATGAAGCGAAACAAAGACAACGTCATTGTCCGA
>MDTC01029783.1_pt1 | contig 10003 bp, 3 predicted proteins | sample 811181 | NCBI WGS metagenome assembly MDTC01 (sample SAMN05326644, study PRJNA326480) | marine metagenome | isolation source: seawater | place: Pacific Ocean: North | collected 2011
GCCATCTGCAACCAGTGACTTTGATGGATACATGTACTATCTATGGCGCTACTGGCCACAAGGTCCTCAGACCTTCCCATCCTACCCAGGATACTACTACTACCCAGATCAGTTCGGATTCCGATGGTCTGAGATTGATGCTGATACTACACCAAACAGTGGATACTACCCGTACCACTACTGGGGTTACTACTACACATCATATCACGGTGGACAAGGAGTTTACAAGCCTGTTGAAGGATACGCTGGAGGTTCATACAACGTCTGTCTTGATTATGCGTATTCATACTACATGAATCCTGGACAAGGCGCTCGTATGTCTTTCCCAGTCGTAGACATCTCTGATAGTTCAATCTCTAAGGTTACTATGTATGTCGATGTTCTTCACAACCGTGCTGACAATTACCAAGACCGACTCGACCTCGTTGCCCGTGCTGGTAACGACCCAAGCGATCTCGGTGACTATCTAAGAGACAGTGGTACTGCTACATTCAAGAATGGAGTTATCACAGGTGCTGACAACGGTATCGAAATCGGTGGCAACTTCGCTGCTGGTACATTCGAAGATATTGAAATTACTTCACCAACCGATTCCGGTATTGAAGTAACTGGCGCTGTATCTGCTGCAATGGATAACATTGAAGTTGATGGAGGAGATTACGGAATGCTCGTATCTTCATCAGGGTCTGGATCAATCGATATGACAAATATCGACTTTGATGCTCAGAATACAGCTGGTATCTACTACGTCAAGAACTTCGGTGGCGAACTCACTGGTTCAATCACAAACAGTGCTGGAGCAGCATACAAGTATGGTCCTCTAACAAGCAAGAATGTTGTATTTGACAGCATTACCGTTTCTGGAAACGATGTTGGTCTTGAGACAGCAGGTTCACAAGAATTTACTATCACAGACTCGACATTTGCGAGTACGACAAATGACATCAAGATTACTGGTTCCAGTAAGATTGACTTCATTGAAGGAACAATCGATACAACAACAGTAGCAGTAACTGGAACTGGTGACTTCGAACGAATGCGAGAATTGGAAGTGACAGTTGAAGCAGACGGATCAGGTGTGGTTGCAACTAACGTTGTACTCATGAACGCTGATAAGAAGATTACAGGAACAGGTACAACTGATTCTAACGGTATTGCTTCTGGAGTACACTTCAGAACGGTCCATGTTGATTCATCTGGTGCTTCTAGTGATAACTTAGCAGGATACCAAGCTGCAACCGTTGCGATGATCGATTACACCTCATCGAAGGGTGACTTCAGATACGCATTTGAAGGACTCAGTTTGAGTGATGCTAGCGGTAATACTGGAACCATTGACCTAGTAGATCGTATTGAGGCTCGTGTATGTTATACCTACTCCAGTGCTTCCTACGTTATGGTCGCTGGCTGCAGTGGAAGCCGATATCTCGGTACTGGTTCTTCAAGAACTCTCACTGACGGAAATGGCGGTTCCTACAAGGAATATGGATACTATGCTGCAACTCCTGAAGATATGTCTGGAAAGACGATCATGATGGACGTTCCTTTCATGTACTTCGATGACAATGATGAGCACAATTGGAACAACACCAAGGTTCTCATCACAGGTTCTTACACCTTCAGTGACACACAACGCTGGTATGCTCAAGCGGGTACAAATGCTCCTGAGTTGTATCTCCATGGATCTGAAGTCTACGGTCTTGCAGTAAACCCAACATCTGGTCAACAAACTGGAGTTGAAATCGGCTACGTGTACCAAGCTATGGACATTTCAATCAAGGATACAACATTGAACCCAGTCGCATCCGTTGCAAGCGGTATGGCATACTGTTCCTCTTGGAACAACTATGACTGTGTCTCTGATTGGTTGCGAATAGATAACGTATCGATGACGCATTACAAGGGTTACACCCCATTGAACAATGCTATCTCAGTAACGGATATTTGTGTTACCTTATATGGATCTGATAATTCATACATCGTCAACAGCACATTTGCTGACTGTGGAGCAGGAATCATGTTCCAGAGATCTGGATATGCCTACACACACAGCGCTAGCCAACATGGTGCTGACAATACCACCATTGAAGGAAACACCTTCGTAGATGGCGGTGAAATTGCGGATGTTTGGTTCTACACGAACTCTTACGCTGATGATGCTATGGTTAAGGACAACTCCTTCAGCAGTTCAACTGCAAAGTACGGTGTTCGTGCATACGATCAAACAACCAAGCGTTTGACAGTAGTTGACAACACATTCGATGGCCCTAAAACAGCTATTCAGTTGATTAATACCAACGGATACCTTGTCGATAACAACGACATTACAGGTGTACAAGATGCAACGAAGCCTGGTATTACAGTCAATGGCGGCCATGGTGATATATCAAACAACACATTGCTTGATGCTGATGGCGGAATCAGAATCGATTCGGCTGAAGCACCACCTGCACCTTCAACATCACTGTGCACAATCGCCTCGAACTCTTACAGATCTACAACGTCCTGTACATTCACAGTACCTTCTGGTGCTACAGCGTATGTCGACCTTGAATCTGACAGTTGGGGTGGAGAAATTGGACTTGAAATTACCAAGCCTGACGGTACTAAGGATACATGGGCTGCTGGTTCATTCAATTCCAACACTGCCTATGCTCGTTTGACTTCTTATAGCACATCTGGTTCATACACCCTAAAGGTCACTGACACTTGGGGCGATGGTGGAGCCAACATCGCAGTATACTACGGTACATCTACTGGTGGATACAATGGGCCTGTCGTTGAGAACAACACAATTGGACTCAGTCCTGGCCGTGTTGCTCCTAACGCAATAGGATTAGATCTCGTCGACTGTAACTCTGTTACAATCCAGAGCCAATTGAACACAATTAACATGGGCGACAACGCTGTTGTTACCGATGGCTGTGACATCAGCGATGTCGATTCCAGCATTGTTGGAACCGGTATTTCTGGAAGTATTGGTATGTCTTCTCTTAACTCAGGAGACGACATCACACTCTCTGGAACAGACATCAGCGGTTATGCATACGGTATCTCTATCGATTCCGCAACCCTAACTATGTCAGATTCTGCATCCGTTGCAGGAAGTGACGCAGGTGTCTACGCAGACAGTTCAACTGTAACCGCAATCGGCGCTTCAGTCGATGGTGGAGCCACAGGAACTGGACTACACATGGTCGATGGTGATTATTCATGGATCTATCCACTTGACGCTGCAGGAGACGTTGGTGTCTATGCAGAGAACACCGAGTTCCGATGGGACGGCGGTGTCTCTACTGCAACAACAGCACTCCACGCAGTTGAATCTGTAGGATCTGTTGAGAACCTAACATGGTCTGCTTCAACAACGCAAATCAATGCAGGATCGAACGCATATGTTACCAGTATCGGTAACACACTCGATTCCAATGCGATTAGCATCGTTGCGTCAGCAACTATTGATGAAGCAAACTTATTCAGTCTAGATGCAACTCACCTACAAGGTGCTGCATCTGCTGTTGGTATGTCTCTTCTATCAACTGATGGAACTCGTGCTGCATACGTATCACCTGCTTTCCAGCCTGACATCATGGCTGTTGACGGTGACGACTCTGATTGGATTGGTGGAACTCCACTGAATCCTTCTGACGACGCTATGCCAGGTACAGTTTCTGGAGATGGAACAAACGATCTGCTTGTAACTTACAGCGAAGGTGACGCACTCTACATCGGTATGACCGGTGAAGATCTTGCAACCAACGACCTGTTGATTTACCTCGACGTTGTTGCTGGTGGTTCAAACACTGGTTACAACCTGAACGCAGCTCACACATTGCCATTCCAAGCAGATTATCTGTTCTGGGCAACAAGTGACACCAACATGGATCTGTACTCCAACGGATTCCTTGGCTGGGGGACAAGTTCAGTTTCAACAGACGCTGTAGATGCTGATTTGGGAACAACAACTGCTGGTTTCTTCGAAATCGCAATTCCATTCAGCCGTCTTGGCGGTACTCCTGATGCAGTAAACATCGTTGCTATCATGCAAGATGGATCGGCGAACATCCAAAACGTTCACCCATCACACACTGTAACAACTGGTGCTCAATCTCTAAGTGAATACATCTCAATCGAGACAACACATGAAGATCTTGAAACCGGAAGCATTAGCGATGAAGTATTGGTATACCGAACCTACAAGGGTTCAACCACTGCTGGCTCTGCTAAGGATTACGATGTCATGATCAAGACAAAAGCAGATTGTGCTTACGACTGGGCAACTATTGATGCCGTCTCTATGGCTACAAACCAACAGTTGACCATTGACATCGAGCGTGCATGTCCTGAAATTCAAGCAACACTTGCTGATGATGCAGTTGACGAAGACAGCGGTGTTTACACCATGTCCTTGACAAACCTTGCAGACGACGTACAAGACGATGAAGCTACATTGGATTGGACCGTTACTGAAGGAACAACTGTCGCTCACAGCAACGTATTGGTTGACTGGAACAAGAACGGACACACAGTCTCAATCACGCCTCTCGATGACCAGTTCGGTACCATCGAATTCGAGTTTGTTGTAACAGACAGCAACGGATTGACCGATACCAAGAACATGACCTTGACGATTAACAACATCAACGACAAGCCAGTTATCTGTAACACAGAGCGTATCGACTGTATGCCAGTCTTCGTAGATGACGGATCTTACACGAACATTGTTCCTGAAGGATTCGGCAGCGTCTCCAAGTTCCTTGGAGACATCTCCAATGCTAGTAAGTCCTACATCCGAGATATGGACAACGAGCAAAGCCCGACCCGTCAAGTATACACATGGGGTGCATCCGTACCTACTGAATGTATCGCTTTCACTGTCGAAGTTGTTGCTAACGAACTAACAATGACTGAAAACACTGGTAACGAACTTGGTGGAACATGTCCAGTTACACTCACCTTGAGTGATGACGGTGCAGAGAACACAGAAGCAGACTCAGTCGTTGTTGACTTCTCAGTCAGCCCTGTTAACGATGCTCCAGTTGTTCTCGACTGGGACGTAACCACAGGCGCTGTTGTAACATCAGCTAACGGATCTACACCAGTTGCTCCTTGGTCCATCTCCCTTATGGAAGATGACACAAGTGTTCAGAACCTGACCTACGACTTGTCTGCAGTCAAGTATGACATCGATCATAATGCTGCTGACTTGACATGGACTGTTGAACCAACTGACCAATGTACATACCAGAACTACTTCACAGCAACTATCCAGGACGACAACCTCGTCTTCGAACTGGTTCCTGATGCAACAACCAATGCTAACGCATGGGAAATTGATTACTTGAACGATAACGGTATTCACCAAATCGGACCAAGCGGTTCTGACTTCTGTCAAATCCGTCTTGTACTGAAGGATACTGCTACTGCGCCAAGTTACGTACCTAACTACGATCCATCAGTAATGCCAATTGCCAGTTACACCCAAGGTGTAGCAACTCAGGAAATTGGTGTTCGTGTTGAAAACGTTCGTGAACTGGTTGGAGACTACTACTTCGACGATGCAATCGGCTTCGACTTCCTCGGAATCAACAACGTTCTCTCAGGTACCTACGTACCTGTTGAGGTCACAATTGGTGCTGGTGGAGACGTTGGACCGTTCACATACGACCACATGTTGGCTGTAACCTTCCACACAGATGGTGGTCATGGTGAAGCAGAGAATGTCAGATACTATCCAGTACCTGCATACGGAGAGACAATGATTGTCAAAGAGTACGTATACATCGTTAACTCATCTGGACAAATCTATGTTGAAATGGATGTTCTAACCTGTTTGGATGCAGAATGTGACTTGAGCAAGGCTCCTGCTGACCGATTCCAGACCGACGATCCTAAGTCCCACAGAGCGAACTCTGGTGGACAACAAGGTGACGATTGGTCCAAGCCTGGTCAATATGGTAGCGATGCAACCAAGACATCAGAACGCCGTCCTCTCCTAGAAGACAGCGATTGGTGTAACAACGTGATGTACTCTACAGAGACTGCACCTGTTTGTAACCATGCTAACCAACCTGCAAGCAACTTCCTTGCAGCAAACAACTCAGACCGTATACCAAGCGTTGTATCGCTCGGTGGCGGACTCGGATCTGTTCCATCGTTTGCTCCAAGCCTCGTTGTAGTCGCACTAGCTGGATTCTTTGTCACAGCACTTGCTATGTCAAGCCGCAGAGATGAAGAAGACGAAGAAGAAGATACACGAATTGTTGATGATGAAATGGCAGTGAGCCCTGTTATCGCAACCATCTTGATGGTCGCAATTACAGTCGTTCTCTCCGGTGTCATCTATGTTTGGGCATCTTCTCTTGCTGAGACTGGTAAGTTGGGTACTCCTCGAGTTACCTTCGATATAGCGAACGAAAACCTCGGTGCTGCAGATGGATACTGGTCTATTAGCGTTGATCAAACTGAAGCTGAACTTTCAACTCAGTCGGTCATTGTAACAGTTCTGTACACGGATTCGAGTGGAACACGTACTTCCTACAGTACATCTCTTGCTAACACAAGTGATGTGTATGGATTCATGCCATCGAACAGTGATTCGTTCGTCACCTTCTACGATAAGGTAGAGGATGAAGGAAGCTACAAGGAATCAACATTCGGTATTGGAGACCAAATCATGGTCCGAACCCATGCACCTGATGGTACAGCGATTACGGATGGAACAATCCGAATTACATACCAACCAGGACCTGGTGAAGGATCGGTCATCAAGGCCTACAGTGATCTTGAATTCAACAAGGTTTGAAGTTGAAAAACTGAACGACAGTTGATGGGTCAGTGGCTTCGTGCCACTGGCCCGATCTTCTGCTGGTAAGCGAATGCTTTCAAGGAAGCAGACACTGGTCTGTGCATGAGCGACGTATGTCACTGTGTAGTTTTTGATTGCGATGGCGTATTGGTTGATTCAGTCAGCTCATGGAAGACTCTCCATGATGGCTTTGGCACAGACAACAGTAAGAATCTCTCTCGCTTTATTGCCGGAGAAATCTCTGATGTTGAGTTTATGCGATCTGACATTGCGATGTGGAAGGAGATACGCTCTCCAATCCATAGAGATGAATTGTTTCGAATGTATTCAGGTATCTCATTGATGCCTGGTGCACGTGAACTTGTCAGTCGTTTGCAAGAGCATGGAGTCTATGTGGCAATCGTAAGCGCAGGTGTTGATATTTTTGTCAGCAGCATTGCAGCCTTGCTGAAAGTTGATGATTGGATTGCGAATGGTTTTGAATTCGATGATGACGATTATCTGAGTGATAACGGTATTTGTCGACTCCATGCGAGCGGAAAAGGAGACGTCATTGAACGACTCATCGATATGCATGGATTTGATCCACAGACTGTTCTATCGGTTGGAGATTCTGAAATGGATTTGTCAATGATGATTCCAGGAAGTCGATTTATTGGCTTCAACCCAAGTCGCGAGTCCTCGATAAAAGCCTTCGAAGAATCAAATGTTCCAATCGTTTATGAAAAGAATCTCATGAAAATCCTTGAGCACATTGAACTTCCTTCAAGCGAAGGGAATTGATGTGGATTTATGCGATTGCAGGTTTATGACTGTTAACATACAAGGTTTCGGTTGGAATCCAAGCATCTTCTGATAAGATGTTTGATCTTGCCATGTTGAGGAACAAACGAGAGTCGTTCCCCTGAAATCCATACACTCATGCCCATGCACGTGTCCTGTTACGAAAATATCTGGTACTTCCCTAATGACAAGGCCGTCTTCAAGTTCTGGAGATAATGGCGTCTTACCCCCCCATTGAGGAGCTAAATGTCTTCTTCTTAGCATCTGGCGCATAGCCTCTACTGGTTCTGAATATGTAACAGTACGGAGACCAGCAACGAAATCATCAATCGATTTCCCATGGTAGGAAAGAAGTCGTACATCATGGAGTGAAAAGTCACATGGATTGCCAACAAAAGTTGTTTTGTTGTAATCTTGTTGAATATCCTTCTCAAAAGTTGGTTGAGGTTCAGCCGGTCTGACAGCATCGTGATTTCCAGGGAGCATGATGCACTCAACCCAATCGGGTAGAAGTTCAAGCAATCGTGCAAATTCAGAGTATTGTCCAAATAGATCAGGGATTGCGAGTTCTTTATCTTGGCCAGGGTAGATGCCAACCCCGTCAACACAATCTCCACTCAAAACAAGATATTTGATCGTCTTCGCTAACGGATCGGTGTTAAACCATCGAACCATTTTATGCCATTGCGCTTCCAAAAATGTCTTTGATCCAACATGGATGTCAGATAGGAATGCTACACTCACTCCGAAATCTGCACTCGCTTTCTCATGTTTATCCTTCATAGGGAAAAATAAATCATCAACATAAAAGATGTCACCTGTCTGAGAAAATGACCCACTTACTCCTAATACATCGTCTGGCATTAGTCCTGCCTCTACGATTTGTTCATGCATACGATCCCGATCATCCCCTTGCCGTATTGTTAGTAAACAATTCATTTCGCCTGTTTCATCTTCCAAGCCAAACATTAGATGGCCATTTTTGGTATGTCTAGGTTCATTCACCAATCCTATGGCAACTGCTAAATTTTCATATCCTTGATAGCGTCGATATTCAATATTTAATCTACCAATTTCCTGTGGCTTTCTTGGTAATCGAGAATTTGTGATAATCATCTTACGTATGCTGTCTAAACGGTCATTGAAGCATGCTTGAATATCCCCCATCTTTCCTTCAGTAGTACTGTTTCCTGTTATGTCGTAATGAACAAAAATATCGAGGTCCACATCGGTTGCCAATCCAGAAAAGTCTTGTTCTTTCCAGTCAGGGAGATTGTTTCTGTATTGAATTTTTACTGGCTCAGGTTCTTTTATTGGTGCAATTGTTCGACCGATTGGTTGAGCCATTTTTTCAGTGGTTGGCTTCTGTTTTTCGTATTCTGCAATCATCTGATCAAGAATTGAACCTGTAAGCATACCTCGTTGGAAACCAATTTTTTCACCCTGCTTGAGGACTTCAAAAGGCCGAGGATGTGTGAGCAATGTTTCTTTCACACCTGCAGTTACAAGCATTCCTTTACTCATCAATTCCTGCGAAATCGACCCCCACTCCGCAGACATATTTGCATAGGGGGGTCGACCCTCCAAAAGGGTTGACGTTCAATCTTCTTGAGAATCTTCATTCCAGGTAACGTTAATTCCTTCGCCATTTCCGTTCTGTTTGTCATCTGACCAAGTTTGAGATTGCCAAGCAGTTTCTTGTGCAGCAGCAGCGGCTCGTTTGTTACGCTCAATTTCTGCAAGAGCTTCCTCTCGGGCTCTTGCTTCACGTTCTTCGATATCTTTCAATCTGTTTGATTCTGCTAATTCCATCGCTTGATCCCAATGTCTAATGGCAGTAAGTAATGCGAAGTGGACAAATCCTTCTTTGTTTTCTTGGCGATTTCCACCAATCTGAGTCGCTTCAGCAATGGCCCATGTTCGTGATGCTATACCGACGTAAACACAGCCAACTTTCTTCTTGCCACCTTCATTACCAGGGCCCGCAATTCCAGTTATGGAAATTGCAATATCTGCATTTGCACGAGCAAGCGCACCTTGTGCCATTTGAATTGCGACCTCGGCAGATACTGCGCCTTTCTTTTCCAAAAGTTCACGACTCACATCTAATTCCTGTATTTTAGCTTCGTAGGAATAAGTGACCCATGATTGGTTAAACCATGCACTTGCACCAGCAATATCTGTAAGTGTACTTGCGAGTAATCCTCCTGTGCAAGATTCCGCAATAGTGACTGTGTAGCCACCTTTGAGTCGGCGAACTAGTCTTGCCGCAGCAGCCTGTGCTTCCTCGTCCATTGTCTAAACGCGGTTTGACATCTAATTTGAGGTTATTGGATACCTCTTGTTTCAAATACATCTCTCTCCACGGAAGGTTGGGTCTGTGGTCTAGGGGTTTATGACGTCGCCCTTACA
>MDTC01200367.1_pt1 | contig 10003 bp, 10 predicted proteins | sample 811181 | NCBI WGS metagenome assembly MDTC01 (sample SAMN05326644, study PRJNA326480) | marine metagenome | isolation source: seawater | place: Pacific Ocean: North | collected 2011
AGAATTGTATTTTTAGTAGACATATAAACTGGCCATTTTTTAATTATTCCATAACTAAAACAGGATCTAGCAAAATCTTGGATTGATTTATCTAAATTATACATTGAGAGTGCTACCCCTGGTCCAGTAAAATTAAATACCTCATATTTTAACTCATCTTTACCATCTTCTGATGTCCACTTAACTTCCATTTTTCCTTTACCCGGAATTTTAAAATCAGTTGCCCTGTACTGATCTCCAAAAGCATGTCTACCAATAACTACTGGATCTGTCCAAGAGGGAACCAACTTTGGAATATTAGAGCATAGTATAGGCTCTCTAAAAACTGTACCTCCAATAATATTTCTAATAGTTCCATTGGGTGACCTCCACATTTTTTTAAGATCAAATTCTTTTACTCTCGCTTCATCTGGAGTGATAGTTGCACATTTAATGCCCACACCAATTTTTTTAATTGCATTAGCTGAGTCAATCGTAATTTGATCGTCAGTATTATCCCTGCTTTTCATTCCCAAATCATAATATTCGATACCAAGATCAAGATATGGAAGGATTAATTTCTTTTTTATAAAATCCCAGATTATTCTGGTCATTTCATCACCATCTAACTCTACTATCGGGTTTTTTACGCTAATTTTGCTCATTTTAATGAAATTTATCTTATTAATTGAATTTCGCTGTTTTATATACATATTAATCAAAAATTATCAATTAGAAGAACATGTTTAGTAAAATTTTTCCAAAATTACACTCTGAAGGTTATAAATTTATAGTAATAGCCGGATTACTTTCAATCTTTCTTTATAACTTTAGTAACTTCTTAGGATTGATAGGATTAGTGATTACTATTTGGGTTTATTATTTTTTTAGGGATCCAGAAAGAGTTATAATTGACAATGATAATTATCTTGTAAGCCCAGCTGATGGTGAAGTCATTAAAGTTGAAGAGGTGGATGGACCAAAAGAACTAGGTTTAGAAAATAAAAGATTTAAAAAAATTAGTATTTTTATGAATGTTTTTGATTGTCATGTAAATAGAACACCATGCGCAGGGCGAATAGAGGAAATATTATATAAACCAGGAAAATTTTTTAATGCATCATTAGATAAGGCTAGCGAAGATAACGAAAGAAATTATTACAAGATAAAAGATATTAATGGCAATGACATTATAGTTGTTCAAATAGCAGGGCTTATAGCCAGAAGAATTGTTTGTGAGTCAAATAAAGATCAAGATCTAAGACAAGGGGAAAGAATAGGAATGATAAGATTTGGAAGTAGAGCAGATGTATATTATGAAAATTATGTACCTTTGGTAAAAGTTGGTCAAAAAGCTATCTCAGGTGAAACTTTATTGGCAAAAAAATAATTTATGGAACAACAAAAAAAAAATTTTAAAATAGTTTCAGATAGAAAAACTAGAATGATTTTACCAAATGCTATAACTTTAATAGGTGTTTGCATTGGTTTAAGTTCAATTAAATTTGCAATAGATGGTAAATTTGCGATAGCAATTATCGCAATATTATTTGCTGGACTAATGGATGTGTTAGACGGTCGAATAGCTCGATTAATCAAAGGAACATCAAAAATGGGTAAAGAACTAGACTCCTTAGGAGATGTTATCAGCTTCGGTGTTGCACCAGCATTAATAATGTATTTCTGGAATCTTCAGTATTTAGACAAGTTAGGATGGTTTGTTTGTTTAATTTATGTTGTTTGTGTTGCTTTAAGATTAGCTAGATTTAATATTAATTCTGAAGAGGAACCATCTTGGAAAGATAATTTTTTTGAAGGCATGCCATCACCTGCTGGTGGTATTATTGTTTTAATGCCTTTAATTATAAGCTTTAGTGGACTAGAAAAATTTTTTTTAAAAATTAATTATGATATATTAGTACCATCATTATTTATAATAGTTTCAATATTATTAATCAGCACAATACCAACTTATTCATTCAAAAAAATTGTTATACCGAGATCAATGACAAAATTTTTGTTATTTGGTATGGTTTTATTTTTTGGTGCATTATTAGTTTATACATTTAAGATTTTGGCAATAAGCTGTTTGATCTATCTTTGTCTTATACCCATCAGCTATTTGCATCATAAAAAAATAAAAAAAGATAAAAATATAACCTCAGATGAAGAAGAAGATCTAGAGGATGTATTATAATGAAAAAAAATGTAATTGTTTCATTAGCTGATGCAAACTATTATCCTCTATTGGATGAATTGATAGATTCTATCAAGCAATTTAAACAAAGTGAAGAGGTTGCAATTTGTATATTAGATGCAGGTTTAGAAAAAAAACAAAAAGAAGATCTTCTTAAAAAAGTCGATCAAATAAAACCTGCAGAATGGGATATTGAAGTACCAGGGTATAAAGTTAAGAATAAAGAATGGTTAAAAAGTCAAGTTTCAAGAGCATTTTTACCCAAATATTTTCCTAATTATAATAAGTACCTATGGATCGATTGTGATGCCTGGGTAAATGACTGGCAATCTGTTGAACTTTACTTTAAGGCCTGCGAGAATGGTAAGCTTGGAATTACGCAAACAATTGGCCCTGGTTACAGAATTACTTCTAGAGTTAATTGGTTGTTTGGTAAGCTTGCTATAATTAAGTCACAAAATTTTAAACACGCTGTAAAATCTAAAATTGGATATTCAAAAGCTCGTAAACTTGCTTTTGCACCTCATATAAATATTGGTGTTTTTTCACTAGAGGCAGATTCACCAGGGTGGACATCTTGGCAAAAAAATTTAATTCAAACATTAAAAGCTGGAAATATTTTTGGATCAGAAGGTCTTGCAATTAATATGTCAGTTTATATTGATGAGTTAAAAACTGAATTTCTACCTCTAAATTGTAACTGGATTACTAGTAATTTATTGCCAAAATTTGATCAAAACAATAATTCTTTTGTAGAACCCTTTTTACCAAATTATAAAATTGGAATTATGCATTTAGCAGCAGGTATATGGAAAGATGGTAAAGACATGAGAACTAACAAAGATATTAAAATAAAAATAGAAAATCTTGAAGGTAAATTTATAGAAAAAAGTCTAAGATTTAATAAATAATTGAAAAAAAATAAAATTTCAAAAAATTGGATAAATAAGCAACGAAGAGATATATATGTCCGCAAGTCTAAGATAGATGGGTACAGGGCTAGATCGGCATATAAATTAATTGAAATTGATGAAAAATTTAAAATTTTTAAGGGAGGCTTGATAGTAATCGATATTGGAGCCGCCCCAGGCAGTTGGTCGCAGTATGTATCAAAATTTGTAAAAAATGGAAAAGTTATCTCAATTGATTTAAAAGATATGGAACCAATTTTAAATACTATTCAAATTAAAGGAGATTTTACAGACAATATAACCCAAAAGAAAATAGAAAGAGAAATAAGCGGGAAAGCGGATGTTGTTATGTCCGATATGGCTGTAAACACAACAGGTATAAAAAAAATTGACTCAATTCAGACAGGCGAGCTTTGTAAAGAGTCGATGATATTTTCAAAAAAAGTAATTAAAAATGAAGGTTTTTTTATTTCAAAAATTTTTATGGGTGGATCTTTTAATGAGATTATAGATCTTGGCAAAGAAATATTTAAAAATGTTAGAGTATTTAAACCAAAATCAAGTCGAAAAGACTCAAAGGAAAGCTTTATAATTTGTAAAAATCTCAGATAGGCACTTTTAAAATTCAAGGAATCATATATAAATGATTATGGTTCCTATAAAAGAAGCACTTACCTTTGATGATGTAACATTAGCACCAAAATATTCAAAAATATTACCCTCTGAAGTAGACACCAGCATCAAATTAACTGACAATTTAAAACTTAAGATACCAATCTTGTCTTCCGCAATGGACACTGTAACAGAAAGTAGAATGGCAATTGCTATAGCCAAAGCTGGAGGTATAGGAGTTATTCATAGAAATTTAAAAATAGATAAACAAATTCAGGAAATTAAAAAAGTTAAAAAAAAAAAATTAATTATTGGAGCAGCAGTTGGAGCTGGACCTAAAGAAATACAAAGAGCTGAAAGAATTTTAAAAGAGGGAGTTAATTTGATTGTAGTTGACACAGCTCATGGACACACAAAAAAAGTTTCTGAAATAGTTAAATTCATAAAAAAAATTAAAAATAAAAAGACTGCTTTATGTGCTGGAAATATTGCTACACCAGAAGCTGCTAAATTTTTACTAAATCTAGGAGTGGATATTATTAAGGTGGGTATTGGGCCTGGCTCAATATGTACAACACGATTGGTAGCTGGAATAGGAGTTCCTCAATTAAGTGCAATTCTTTCAGTGAGAAATGGAGTTAAAAACAAGAGTGCAAAAATTATTTCTGATGGTGGAATTAAATATTCAGGAGATTTGGCAAAAGCTTTCGCAGCTGGTGCTGATGCGGTAATGATAGGATCATTGTTCGCTGGAACTGATGAAGCACCAGGAAAATTAATAAAGAGAAATGGAAAACTTTTTAAAAGTTTTAGAGGAATGGGCTCAGTAGGAGCTATGAACAAAGGATCTGCGGATAGGTATTTTCAAACAAAACAAAAAGACGCCTCAAAATATGTTCCTGAGGGCGTCGAAGGTTTTTCAAGATATAAAGGCGATGTAAGTAACATTATATATAAATTGATAGGAGGACTTAAATCATCAATGGGCTATTTAGGTTCTAAGCAAATTAAAAATTTGAGAAGTAAACCCCAATTTGTAAAAATTACAAAAGCTGGATTTTATGAGAGTATGGTTCATAATGTAGATATAGTAAAAAGTGACACAAAGTACTAATGATGAAATTTTTAAAACTATTGATCTGGGTAATTTTTATAATTAATTTGTATAAAATTTCATTTAGTAATGAAAATTTTTATGATGAAGGTGTAAAATTATTTAAAAGCACAAAGTATGAAGAAGCAAAATTTTTGTTTGAAAGAAATATTGTCATAGATCCTAAACACTCAAATTCTTATTTATATCTAGCAAAAATTTACAATCAAATAAATGATCAAAAAAAAGAAGAGAAAAATCTAGAAACAACACTTTTGATTGACCCTGCCAATGAAGAGGCAATATTAATGTTGATGGAAATTGGCATTAAGAAATCAAATTACTCTAAAGTAAAAGAACTATCTGAAAAATTTACAAAAATTTGTAAAAATTTATGTAAAAAGAATAATCGTATTTTGAAAGATTTAGAAAATTTAGAACCAAAAAATGAGTCTTGATTTAAATCTAGATAAGATCTTAATAATAGATTTTGGTTCACAGTTTACCCAACTAATCGCCAGAAGAATAAGAGAACTGGGTGTATTTTCAGAATTAATTAGTCATAAAAAAATTAAAAGTTCTCAAATTAAAACAAATATTAGAGGAATAATTTTGTCTGGGGGGCCATTGAATGTGTATCAACTAAATAATAATCTATTTGATAAGAAAATTCTTAAATTAGGGATACCGATACTTGGAATTTGTTTTGGACACCAAATTTTAACAAAATTTAATGGTGGAAAAGTTAAACAATCAAAACATAGAGAGTTTGGTTTAGCTAATATTCATAAAAAAAATGATAGCATATTAACTAAAAATTTTTTTAATAAAAATACAAAAAAAGTTTGGATGAGTCATGCCGACCAGGTATCAAAATTACCTAAAACCTTTAAAGTGGTAGCTTCAAGTGAAAATTCTAAATTTGCTATAGTAGAAAGTAAAATTTCAAAATTTTTTGGTGTTCAATTTCATCCCGAGGTTACACATACTGAAAGTGGAAAGAAGATAATCAGTAATTTTATTTTTTTGATCTGTAAAATAAAAAAAAATTGGTCTCCAAAAGATCAAAAAATAAAATTAATAAAAGAAATTAAGGAAAAAGTAGGAACAAATAAAGTTATTTGTGCCCTCTCTGGAGGTGTAGATAGCAGTGTGGTCGCACAACTTTTAAATAAAGCAATTGGAAAAAAATTATATTGTATATTTGTGAATACAGGATTGTTGAGGAAAAATGAGGAAAATCAAGTTGTAAAAACATTTAAAAAAAAACTTAAGATAAACTTAATATATGTTGATGCTAAAAAAGAATTTTTAAAGAAATTAAAAAATGTTACTGACCCAGAAAAAAAAAGAAAAATAATAGGAAATTTGTTCATTAAAATTTTTGAAAGATATTCAAAGAAAATCAAAAATGTTAAATTTTTAGCTCAAGGAACTCTTTATCCAGACTTAATAGAAAGCAAATCAGTGACTGGCAGCCATACTTCAAAAATTAAATCTCATCATAATGTTGGAGGTCTTCCAAAAAAAATGAAATTAAAATTAGTAGAACCGTTAAGGTTTTTATTTAAAGATGAAGTTAGAAAACTTGGTTTAGAACTAAATTTAAGTAAAGAAATTATTTCTCGTCATCCATTTCCAGGACCAGGTTTAGCTATTAGAATGCCAGGTTTAATTACTTCTGAAAAAATAAGAATTTTGAAGGAGGCAGATTATTTTTTCATTAAAGCTCTTAAAGAACATGGGCTTTATAACAAAATTTGGCAAGCTTATGCAGCTCTACTACCTGTAAAAACAGTTGGTGTGATGGGAGACAATAGAACATATGAATATTTATGTTTATTAAGAGCAATAACCTCTGAAGATGGAATGACAGCAGATTTTTTTGAATTTAAAAAATCTTTTTCTCAAATGATTTCAAATAAAATTGTGAATAGTATTAGAGGAATTAATAGAGTAGTTTATGATATTACATCAAAACCTCCGAGCACTATTGAGCTAGAATAAGATGAACAAAAAAATAAAAAAGATACTCAATAAAAAAAATAAATCCAAGATTATTTGTCTTACCGCTTATTCAAAAAATATTGCATCAATTTTAGATAAACACTGTGATCTTATTCTAGTAGGAGACTCTTTGAGCTCTGTTCTTTATAATTATAAATCAACAAAAGAAGTAACTTTAGATGTAATGATTAACCACTCAAAAAGTGTGAGGTTTGGTGTAAAAAAATCTCTGATGGTAGTCGACATGCCTTACAAAACATATCGTAGTTCAAAAGAAGCTTTGAAAAATGCCAAAATGGTTATGAAAAAAACTAAATGTGATGCAATAAAACTTGAAGGAGGAAAAAGAATAGTTTCAATAGTCAAAACCTTAGTTAAGAATAAGATACCTGTTATGGGTCATTTAGGAATTTTACCTCAAACAGAAAAAAAATTTACTTTCAAAGGAAAGAAAGAAAATGAGAGAAATAGAATTTTTAAAGATGCCAAATTACTAGAAGCCGCAGGAATTTTTTCAGTTGTGCTAGAGTGTGTTGAAACAAAATTAGCTAAAAAAATTTCTGAAGATTTAAAAATTCCAACAATTGGCATTGGGTCTTCGGTGCATTGTGATGGCCAAGTTTTAGTGACCGATGATATTATTGGTTTAAGTGGTAGCAAGTTTAAATTTCTTAAGAAATATGCATCAATTTCAAATATAATTAATTTAGCGGTTAAAAGATACAAATTAGATGTATTAAAAAAGCAATTCCCAAAAGTTAAACATTCATTTAAAAATTAACCCATTGTAAAAGGGTCGGACATTGGTTTTTCTGAAGAATTATACCATGTTGTTTTAATTCTAGTATATTCCTTAATGGACTCAATTCCTGCTTCTTTTCCGTAGCCACTATCTTTTATTCCACCGAAGGGTGCCATTGGTGATATCAATCTATAAGTATTTATAAAAACTATTCCAGCTCTGATAGCTTTAGATACTCTCAATCCTCGAGCAAAGTTAGAGGTATAAACTCCAGATGATAATCCATATTTATTATCATTCATTTTATTAATTACCTCTTCTTCTTTAGTGAATTTCATCACTGATAAAATTGGTCCAAATAACTCATTTTCAGCAACTGGAAGATTATGATTTTTGCATTCAATAATTGTAGCTGGAAAATAATACCCTTCATTTGAAATAGAGGATCTTTTTCCACCACACAGTACTTTTCCTCCTTGATCAATAGTGGCTTTAATATTTTTTTCTATGTTTTCTAATTGTTTAAAACTATTTAAAGGCCCCATTTGAGTATCCTTTTCCATCGGACCACCTAATTTGATTTTCTCTGCTTTTTCTATTAGCTTTTTTAAAAATTCATCATAAATATTTGACTGTAAATAAAGTCTTGAACCTGCAATGCAGCTTTGTCCACTTGCTCCAAATATTCCTGCGGTAATCCCATTTAAAGCATTTTCTTGATCAGCATCATTAAAAACAACGACTGGACTTTTTCCACCAAGCTCTAAACTTACCTGAGACAAATTTTCAGCAGAATTTTTTACAATGTTTTTTGCTGTTTCAGGTCCCCCTGTAAAAGCTATTCTTTCAACCAGATTGTGAGTTGTTAAAGCTTTACCACAAGGATCACCAAGACCAGTAATTATATTAACCACACCTTTTGGTATTCCAGTATTTTCAATTAGTTTTCCAAATTCTAAAAGAGTAACAGGGGCAAGTTCTGATGCTTTTATTACTACTGTGTTTCCCATAGCTAATGCTGGTGCTAACTTAACAGCTGTCAAAAGCATTTGAGAGTTCCAGGGAATGATAGCTGCAACTACACCTATTGGGATTCTAGTTGTAGTAACTTGCATATCTGGTTTATCTACTGGCACAACAGTACCTTCAACTTTGTCTGCTAATCCAGCGAAGTAATCATAATACTCTGCTATATAATTTGCCTGAGTCCTTGTTTCTCTAAAAAGTTTTCCAGTATCGATAGTTTCTATTCGACCTAGATGTTCTGCGTTAGAACGTAGCCCTTCAGCAATTAATCTTAAATATTTTGCCCTGTCTCTTGGATGAAGTTTTGACCAAGAATTTTCAAATGCTTTATGTGCAGATTGAACAGCTGTATCAACATCCTTTTCATTAGCCTCAGGGACTGTTGCCCAAACTTTATTGTTTTCAGGGTTTAGTGTCTCAATTTTTTTTCCAGAAGATGAGTTAACCCATTGACCATCAATATACATCTTAAAATTTTGTATTTTCAACATCTAACTATTAATAAATTTTTTAATATTTATATTAACATCATCTACACACTCTATACTACAAAGATGTTTTCCATTTTTAATTTCAATATATGTAGAATTAACAAGATCTTTGACTAATTCTTTAGACATTGTTGGAGTTGAACCAACATCGTCTGATCCAGTCATAACTAAAGTTTTTCTATCTATTCTTTTAATAGCTTCAAAATCATCATAATGATTAGCAAATAATTTATACGCTTTAAGAAAATTTTTATGATCTTCTGGTTTTTTATTTAAAATATTCATAAACAAATCATAAGTTTTTGGATTTTTCTCAAGATATTCATCACTAAACCATCTTTTTAAAGCCAGTTTTGATATTGGTTTATTTAATTTAGCTTGATTGTATCTATCTAATACAATGGACCTTTCTTGTTCTGATCTTTTATAAGTAGTTCCAATTAATATAAGCTTTTCAACTTTATTTTGAAAATGAGATGAAAAATTAAGAGCAATCAAGGAGCCTAAAGAAAAACCAACAAGATTTATTTTATCTATTTTTAAATAACTCAAAAGTCTTTCAAGTTGATCTGAAAAATCTTTCAGGCTTAATTTTTCTTTATCACAAGGAGTTTTTCCATGCCCCAATAAATCATAAGTTAAAATTGAAAATTCATCTAAGTCATTTATTTGATTATTCCACATTTGGTGATCAAGACCCACTCCATGAATAAATACAATAGGGATTGAATTTTTTTTATTAAAAAAATAATAATTTTGATGTGTATCAAAATTTTGAGACATGAAATTATTTAGGATCTAATCCCATTTCCTTCATATCTTGATAACGATCTCCAGTTCTAGCATGAGCTCTTCCACTTGAAGCACCACCAATTGCAATTACAATTTCATCATCAAAAGGGGCATCATGAATAGTAAATTCGTGAGTTAAATAATAGGGTCTTA
>MDTC01008989.1_pt1 | contig 10001 bp, 11 predicted proteins | sample 811181 | NCBI WGS metagenome assembly MDTC01 (sample SAMN05326644, study PRJNA326480) | marine metagenome | isolation source: seawater | place: Pacific Ocean: North | collected 2011
AAAGATAAATTTGAACTTCTCGATAAATTAGATTTAGAGGATTATTTTATCGTTTCAAAAGCAGAAAAAGAATTATCAAATGATGATGATATAAAGATTGAAGTAAAAAAAGCTCAGGGAGAAAAATGTGAAAGATGTTGGAAAATTTTAGAAAAGAAATGTGAAAGATGTTCTAAAGTTCTTCAATAAAATAGAAAGTCAATATTTTGATTGATCTGAAAGAAATACGAAACAAGATAACTAAAAAAGAAAATTTTTATTTTCTCACAATTATAATTTTTATTTTTTTTATAGATAGATATTCAAAAATTGAAATTATAAATAATTTTAGTCAAAATAACTTTTATATGAATGAATATTTAAACTTAAGTCTTACTTGGAACACTGGTATAGGTTTCGGATTGCTAAGCTCAGATTCAACTTTACTATATAATCTAACATCATCTTTAATAGCTTTTGTAATATTTGTGTTATTTTATTTTGCCATTAAAGCCAAAAAAAATGAAAAATTTGTTTTTTCATTAATTATTGGGGGTGCAATCGGAAACTTCTATGATAGGCTGATTTTTAATGCAGTGCCGGATTTTATAGATCTACATTTTAATAATTTTCACTGGTTTACCTTCAATGTTGCAGATATATTTATCTCTTTTGGAATAATTATTTATTTAATCATGGGAATTAAACTGAGCAAATGAAAAAGATCTATTTATTAATTTTACTATTATTATTTGGATGTAGTGGCTTGAGCGATGCAGGAAAAGTTATAAGAAATGAAAAAATTAAAAGTACAGATGAGTTTTTAGTAAAAAAAAGGGATCCACTAGTACTGCCACCTAATTATAAAGATTTACCAAAACCTGGAACTAACTCAGTTAAGATAAATGAGGATGAAAAAATTAAACAAATTTTAAAAGTTCCAAAAGAGGACGCAAAAAGCTCAAGCAAATCCTCTAGCATCGAAGATTCAATTATTGATAAAATTTTGAAGTGATTAACAAAAAAAATACAATATACAAAGAATATATAAATAATAAATATAAAAAAAAACTTAATTTAAAGTTTACCAAAATCCTTAGTAAAATTAAAAATGAAATTGATTTTAATAAGAATACATTTCACGTCTTAAGCCATAAATTTAATAATAGTTTTAGAGCGAATGATTTGACGCGATTCAAAAAATATAAAGATATAGTAATAATAGGAATGGGCGGTTCGATACTTGGTACAGAGGCTATATATGAATGTTTTAAATTCAAGATTAAAAAAAATATCTTTTTTTTAAATGATCTTAACGTAAGAAAAATTCTAAATTTAAAAAAAAAAATAATATTTAAAAAAACATTATTTTTAATAGTATCAAAGTCGGGAAACACGATTGAAACTTTAACAAATTTTATTTCTCTTAAAATTTTAACTAAAAATTCAAAGAATATAATTTTGATTACAGAAAAGAAAAATAATATTTTATACTCCCTAGCACAAAAATATAATTTGATGCATATAGAGCATAAGAATTATATTGGAGGAAGGTATTCAGTTTTATCCGATGTAGGATTGATTCCTTCTATTCTTTTTGGATTGAATATAAAGAAGTTAAGAAGCAATATAAAAAAACCTCTTATTAATAAAGATTCGAAATTTTTGAGAGAAAGTACAATTAAATTATCTAATTTATTACTACAAAACAAAATTACAAATTTGGTCTTCTTAAATTATTGTCCAGTATTAGAAAAATTTTTATACTGGTGTCAGCAACTTATTGCAGAAAGCTTAGGAAAAAAAGGTAAGGGATTTTTTCCAGTTGTTTCTAATGTACCAAAAGATCACCATAGTCTTCTTCAATTATATTTAGATGGTCCAAAAGATAAATTTTTCTATATTTTTAGCTTAGAGGAGAAATCAAAAATAAGATTAAAAGGTAAATCTTTACCTAATAAAATTAGTTATCTAAAAAATAAAAGTTTTGATGCAATAAAATCTGCACAGATTGAAGCAGTTAAAAAAACATTAAAAAAAAACAAAATACCTTTTAGGGAGTTCAATATAAAAAAATTAAATGAACAAATTATTGGAGAATTATTTTCATATTTTATTTTAGAAACTGCTATTATAGGTCAATTAGTTGGCATCAATCCTTTTAATCAACCCGCTGTTGAGCAGGTAAAAACTTTTACAAAAAATATTCTTAAATAAAAGTTCCAAAGATTATTTTTGAACGCCCGTATACTTTTGAAAAAAGAGTATTTATGACATTTTTATAATCCTCATCAGAGTATCTTTCTCTATGAATTATAACTATATGATTGCTGGTAAAAATTTTAGATTTTTGTAAAAGTTTTAAAGTTTTATAAAAATTTTTATCTGAATATGGCGGATCAAAAAAAAAAATACTATATTTTTCTTTATTTTTTTTATTCATAAAGTTTTCGATACTATCATTTACTAGTTTAGAATTATTTGTAAGTGATAAATTAATTAGATTACTTTTTAAAACATTTGAAATATCAAAGTTCTTTTCAATAAAAGTAACTTTTTTTGCTCCTCTAGAGATACACTCAATACCAAACGATCCAATTCCTGAAAAAACATCCAACACGTTTGAATTAAACAAATTTACACTAAACTTATTTGTATGAATTATAATATTAAAGATATTTTCCTTGACCGAATCTTTCAATGGTCGAGTAGTCGACGATTTTACAAATTTTATTAATCTTCCCTTTAATTTACCGCCTATTACTCTCATTAATATTTGTGACCCTCCAACCAATATCTTTCCTAAAAAATCCATTTTTCCAGTCTAAATATTTTAGGATCTTAAAAATTTTAGCTCTAATTTTTTTAAAATTATGGCCTATAGCTGTAATATTCAGAACTCTTCCCCCACTAGATAAAATTTTATTTTTTGCAGATTTTGTACCAGCATGATAGATGAACTCATCTTTTTTTAAATTTATTTTTTTTAAATTTTTAATTTCTTTATTTTTTTTATAACTTCCTGGATAACCTTTTGAACACAGCACAATAGTCATACTTCTTTTTTTTTTCCAAACAATTTTTGTTTTTTTTAAATTATTTTTTATTGTATTGATAAAAATTTTAACTATATCGGTTTTTAATCTTGGTAGGATTACTTGACACTCAGGATCTCCCATTCTTATATTATATTCTATTAAATACGGTTCTTTTTTATTAATCATAAGTCCAACATATAGGAATCCTTTGTATGGCTCGTTCTTTCTTTCAAGTGCTAAAAGTGTTGGCTTAACGATTTTATTAATTATTTTTTTTTCTATTTCTTTATTAATTATAGGTGCGGGTGAATATGCTCCCATACCTCCTGTATTTGGCCCTTTATCGTACTCTCCTACACGTTTATGATCTTGCGCAGTGCCAAAAAATTTGAATGTATTTTCATCTACTACTAAAAAATAACTTGCTTCTTCTCCATGTAGAAATTCTTCAAGAACTAACTTATTTGAGGATTTAAATTTACCTTTGAATATTTCTTCAGAGATTTTTAGAACTTGCTTTTTTGTTTTGCAAATTATTACTCCTTTACCTGCGGCCAAACCATCTGCCTTTACAACTACTGGAAGTTTATTGTTATCTAAAAATTTATTCACTTGCGATCTTTTTCTACAAATCTTAAATTTTGCTGTTGGAATATTATTTAATTTACAGAGTTGTTTTACAAAAGCTTTAGACCCTTCTAATTTTGAGGCAAATTTTGATGGTCCGAAGGCTTTTATGTTATTATCATTTAAAAAATCTACTAAACCTTTTACTAGCGGTTCCTCTGGTCCAACTACCACTAAGTCTACTTTGTATATTTTTAATAATCTCAATAATTTCTTAAAATTTAAAATATTTACTTCGATATTTTTAGCAATAGTTGAGGTCCCTGCATTTCCTGGAAAACAATAAATTTTACTACATAATTTAGACTCACTAATTTTTTGACATAATGCATGTTCTCTTCCCCCACTTCCTATTAATCCAATATTCATGTTAAAATATATATTGTATAATTTATTGATGAACAAAAAAAAAGCTAAACTTCTTTTTAAACACAACTCTTTTGACATAGTTGAAGACGGCAACTATGTAATTTGCGCAGTTTCTGGAAAAGAGATTATGTTAAAAGATCTAAACTATTGGAATGTGGATTTACAAGAGGCGTATTATTCTCCGAAAGAAGTAAAAGATAGACTTAATAAACTCAAAAAATAATATAATCTTTATTTATTTCCATCTATTATGTGTCCAAATCCAATGATTTGGATTTTTTAAAATCATGTTTTCAAGCACCTTATTTAATTTCTTTGTCAGATTAATTTTATTGTCAATATTTGAAGCATAAATTTCTTTTAAAAACTCAATTCTAAATTTATCTTGATCTATTCTCTCTATAAAAACTGGAATAATAGGAACATTAAATTTGATAGCAAGCTGTGCTGGAAGCGTAGTAGTAAAAGCTAATTTGCCAAAAAAAGGAATTTTTTCTCCTTCGCTTACTCTTTGATCAATCATTAGTGCAATACTGATATCTTTTTTTAAATACTCTATTGACTCTCTTACTCCTTTTAACCCTTTTTTTATTTGGTTTTCACAAACATATTTTTTTCGAATATATTCCATAAAGGGATTTAGAAAAAAATTATTTAAAGGCCTATAAATTGTGGCAAGTTTTATATTTTTCTTTGTTATTTCCATAGACATCAATTCAAAATTTGCAAAATGACCAGAGACAAATATTGCTGGTTTATTTTTGTTAATTATATTATCTAAATTTTTTTCTCCTACTATTTGAATATGTGAATTGTTTTTTCTAAAAAAATCTAAGAAAATATACTCAATAAAAGTCATTCCGTAATTTTTCCACATGTTTAAAGAAATCCTTTTTTTTTCACTTTCTAAAATTTTTTCATTAAAAATAGAAAGATTTTTCTCTATTACTTTTTTAGATTTAAAAAATGGAGCAAACTTTGAAAAAATAAATGCAAATATTTTTCTACTTAATTTTATACCTAAAATTCTACCAAATATATAAAATATATAAATAAAAATTGATTGTACTAAATATTTAAAAAACTTAATCATATTTTTTCGATGACACTTTTAAGAAATTTTTCTTTATTTTGAATTTGTAATTTTAATTCTACATATTTTATTTCATCTATTTTAAGATTTTTGATTCTAAAATAATCTTTTTCTGTAGTAATTAATACTGCATCTTGTTTTTTTGCTTTACTTATTATAAATTTTAAATCAGAGCTTGTGAATTGGTAGTGATCAGGAAAAGACATTTTTTCAATTACCTTTAAGTTATAGTTTTCAAGCAAACTAAAAAAATTTTCAGGATTTCCTATTCCTGCGAAAGCGAATAATTTTTTATTTTCATATTTTTCAAAATTAATTAGCTTATAATTAGAATAAAAAACTTCAAGCCCACTTTTAATGCCAAGAATCTTTTTTTCAAATTTGATATTTCTTTTTCCGTTGATAAGAATTATATCAGCATCTTTAACACTATTTAAATTTTCTCTTAAAGGTCCCGAGGGAAAAATGAGCCCGTTTCCAATCAACTGTTTTTCATTAAAACACAATATTGAAACATTCTTTTTTATTTTATAATCTTGAAATCCATCATCTAAAATAATTGTTTCAAATTTCTTTTCCATAGCTTCATAAATTGCTTTCACTCTGCTTTTCATCGAAATTAATTTAGAAAAATGATGAATAATTAAATCTCTCTCATCCTCCTGATTTTTGTAGTATTTTTTTACAATTGCGGGATTTTTTCCAATTTTTTCAAGTTCCTCTGCTAATAAAATAGACAGTGGAGTTTTACCTGTCCCTCCCAAATATAGATTACCTATACAAATAATCTTTGTTTTGAAATTAATAGGTTTGATTATTTTCTTCTTGAGGAATACAACTAAACTTGTGAGTAAGCTAAAAGGAAACAACATAACCGAAAAAATATTCAGTTTGGTTTTCCAAAAATTAGGTTTGTATATTTTCATGATTTAAAAATTTGTTGATGTTTTTCATCGTAACATTCAAAGTTTTTTGGCTCAGAAGATCAAGAACATCTTTAGATTTTTGGGTATGCTCATGAACTTCATTAAAACTATCTTTAACAAAATTTACTAGTTCTTCTGAATTTTGAATTTTTTTTGATATTTTATTTTTTTCTAATATTTCGTATATTTCTTTAAAATTGTAAACATAAGGACCATGAAAAATTTTACAACCAAATCTGGCAGCTTCAAGTGGGTTTTGACCGCTTTCATCTTCCAAATGTTTTAACATAGATTTTCCAATAAAAACACTTTTTGAATATTTAAAATATCTTGATAAAACACCGAAAGAATTAATTATTATAATTTCTTTATCTCTAGAAATTATTTGATCTTTACTTAAAATCTGAAAAGTTAATTGATTTTTTAAACACAATTTTTTTACTTCATTTACTCTATTGATATGTCTTGGTGCTATTATTGTTACGATATTTTTTAGTGTCTTTTTTAAATTTAAGTGAACATTTATACAAAACTCCTCTTCGCCTTTATGAGTACTTACAGCACACCAAAAACAAGCATGCTTCAAAAACTCGTCGTTTGGACTTAATACTTTTTCCCCTTTTGATATATTTATAAACTTGATATTTCCATTGTATAAAGTTTTATTCGCACCCAATTTTTCTAAGTATGTCTGAGTTTCTAAATTTGAAGACAAACAAAGACTGAAAGAACCAAAAATTTTTTTTGCAACTGGTAAAATTAATTTCCATCTTTTATAAGATCTTCTGGTAATCCTTGCATTTATTATTGCTAATGGAATTCCTATTTTTTTCGAATTTAAGATTAGATTAGGCCAGATTTCTGAGTCAACTAAAAATATGTAATTTGGTTTCCAGCTAAAAATAAATTTTTTTATCAAAAAATCCGAGTCAACTGGTAAATATCTGTGATTTATATTTTTATAATCTTGAAATTTATTACCTGCTAATTTTCCAGAACTTAATGTTAAAGTAGTGATCAAAAATTCTAAATTTAAACTGCTTTTATTTAATTCTTCAATTATCGGAAAAATACTTTTAAGTTCACCAATACTAGCAGCATGAAACCAAATTAATTTTGAGCCACTTTTTCGTTTAATATTAAAATTTTTTGAAAAAATTTTTTCTTTATATCTTATCTTATCTTCTTTATTTATTATCTTTCTAAAAAAAATTAAAAATATAATTACAGGATATAGTAAATTGGAAATCAACTTATAAATAAAAATCATTCAGCTTATCTTAATTGTTTTTTATAAAGAGATTTATATTCCTCACAATTATTTATTAAAAAAGTATGATTTCCAGAATTAATTATTTTTCCATCTTTTAAAATAAAAATATTATCTGCATTGTTAATAGTCGATAATCTATGAGCTATAACTAAAGTAGTTTTATTTTTTGTTAAGTTCATGATTGCATTTTGCACTACTTCCTCTGACTCTGCGTCTAAAGATGAGGTAGCCTCATCAAGTAATATTATTGGAGACTGTTTTAATATAGCCCTAGCAATTGAAAGCCTTTGCTTTTGCCCGCCAGAGAGTTTTACTCCATTTTCTCCAATTATCGTGTCATATTTATCAGGTAATTTTTCTATAAATTCGTCAGCAGCTGCAAAGGTGCATGCTGTTTTAATTTCATCAAAAGAGGCTTTATTATTAGCGTAAGAAATATTATTTTTAACAGTATCATCAAACAAAATTGTATCTTGGCTTACAAGTGATAGGTTTTTTCTTAGTGAGTTTAAAGAAACGTTTTTGATGTTTTGATTATCAATTTTTATTAGACCTTCTTGCGGATCGTAGAATCTCGGAAGTAAATTCATTATAGTACTTTTTCCTGCACCACTATGACCAACGAAGGCTGTCATAGTATTACCTTTTATATCAAGATTAATATTTTTTACTGCTTTTTCATTTGTAGAGTTATATTTAAAACCTACATTTTCAAACTTAATATCAGAGTTTTTTATTTTTAAGTCTGGTAGATTTTTATTATCATGGATTTCAATTTTTTTATCAATTATTGAACTAACTCTTTTAAAGGCAGCAGCACCTTGATATGCAATCATATTTATAGTAGCGAGCGATCTTATTGGTTGATAAGCTAGCATCATAGCTGCTAAAAATGAGAAAAAATTGTTCACTCCTAATTCTCCTGCTGCTATTAATTTTCCTGAAAAAATTATAAACCCAGCAATCATGAATCCTGTCAAAGTCTCCATAATAGGAGTAGCTCTGATTACAATGGTTCCTATTTTTATATTTTTTTCGACTAAATCATCTATAAAACCTTTAGCTTTTATATTTTCCTCATCCTCTTTTTGGTAAATTCTTATCATTCTTGAACCTCTAAATATTTCAGATAAAAAAGTAACCAAACTACCCGCCGATTTTCCGGCTTTAGAAGTAGCTTTACCTATTCTTTTGCCCAAAGATTTTGCTAACCCACCAGCAAGTGGCATCATTATGATTGCAAATAAAGCTAATTTCCAATTTTGATAAAACATTAATGAAACCAAAGCAATAACTGAAAATGTGTCTTTCATTAAATTCAAAACTCCAGCACTTACGAGTTGGCGAATATGGTTAGTATCATACATAACGTTCGCAATGTATTTCCCAGAGTGTCTATTATCTAATGTCTGAACATCTGAGTGTAATAAATTTGATGCCACTTTTTTTTGAATTTCACCTGCAACCTCATCTCCTACTCTGATAATATTTACTCGAGCGAAATATAAAGATAGGCCCTTACTAGTAAAAGCGACAATAATTAAAATTGGTATTGACCAAGAGAAAAATTGATTTTGTTCGATAAAAATTTTTTTTACTGCAGGATCTAACAGCCAAGCTATTCCAGAAGTACTGCCAGCTACTATTAAAGACAATACAAGTGCAAGTAAAATCCTTTTCATGTGTTTTTTTACATGTTCTCTAAAAAGTCGTTTTAAAATTAATTTGAGTTCTTTGAAATCCATTTAATACCTAATAAAGACAATAGCTAAAAATAATATTAGACCTGAAAGATTGTTTACTTTAAACATTTTTAGACAATTTTCTGGGTTATTAACTTTAAGCTTTAAAATTTGAAAAAAAAGACTTGCGCCAAATAAAAATATTAGAAATGTAAAAAAATTTAAACCTAAATTTTCTTTGAAAATAATTAACAAAATTAAAAATGTAATCATATAAGTTATTGTTATAAATAATTTTATATTTTTTTTAAATTTTATTGCAGTTGATTTAAGGCCAATAATTTCATCATCTGACATATCTTGTATTCCATAGATGGTGTCATAGCCCAATGTCCAAAATATGGCTGAGAGGTAAAGAAAGCAAATATTCAGAGAAATATCGTTATTAAAAGCTGACCAAGCCATTATGATTCCCCAATTAAAAGTTAAACCCAAAAATAATTGTGGCCAGTACGTAATTCTTTTCATATATGGGTATGCAAATGCTAGGACCATTGAAGACATACCTAAAAAAATCGTCAAATAGTTAAATTGTATTAAAATTAAAAAAGCAAAAAAACATAGAGACAGAACATAAATTAGAGAAAGTTTAACTGAAATTTTTCCTGATGCAATTGGTCTTTTTTTTGTTCTCCTTACTTTTATGTCAAAATCTTTATCAACAATATCGTTGAATACACAACCAGCACTTCTCATTAAAACAGATCCCAAAAAAAATAACAATAAATAGAAAATCAACAAATCTATATTATTATTTAAGCTATAAGCATAAGCTAAGCCCCAAGAGCATGGCCAAAATAAAAGCATGAAACCAATTGGTTTATTTAATCTTGTCAATTCTATGAAAATTTTCAGATGCTTCATTAAATATTACTTGTAAATATCAAACACTAACTCCATAATCAATTTGATTCGATATGGATATTGATTACACAGTTGCTGCTTTAATGTTTC
>MDTC01126232.1_pt1 | contig 10001 bp, 17 predicted proteins | sample 811181 | NCBI WGS metagenome assembly MDTC01 (sample SAMN05326644, study PRJNA326480) | marine metagenome | isolation source: seawater | place: Pacific Ocean: North | collected 2011
AACAAACATCTTCCATTGAAATGGTCTGTAAGTCATTTTGCCACCCTCCCTAGTTAATAGTTAGAGTGCGTTCCTTCAGCGATCGCCTACTTCCGCCCTTTACGGGTGAACGTTTAATGTAATACTATTTATACTAATCAGTATCGTATTTGTATTCTTTTTCAGCATTATATGACATTTTTGTGTCAATATCAGCACATTTATCAAACTCTTCAGTGTCGTGAACATACAGTTGAATGATTGCATAATGTAGTACTTTAAGAATATCTTTACGAGCATCATCACTAGTACCTTTTTTACCGTACCGTTGAGCGTACTTCATAATATTACCAATACAAAAACCCGTGCCATGACCACCATCAATAATAAATTCTGTAGCCTGAAAGTGTTGTCTAGAATAGTGACCAGTGTAAGTCGAGTCAATCACTCTTTGCAATTCTTCTACATACTCTAGTTCATTAAATTTATATTCACCCTTTGGTTCTTTTTTCATTACAGCATCTTTCATTGGTTTAAATGGACTTTGATCATGTTTAGGATCTTTTTGTTGTTTAATATGTTCACTACTATGTATTGCTGTTACTAGTCCACTAGGACTAATATCTAATTTTTCTCTACTCATGTTCGCCTCCGGGGTCATTAGGGTCTAATTCAATCTTTTGTAATCTTCCATTACCAGATAAGTACATTACCTGTCTTGATCTGCTTGAAGTATGATAGCCTTTCCTTAAGAAAAAAGATGGACTATTTCTTGCAGTTTCAAAAGTAGCTACTGTTATCGCAATAGCTGCTAATAAAAATATATGAGCGATAGTAGTAGCACCAAAAATCCACATGCTGCCAAAATAACTGCTAAATACAATGCACCACATCCACGCTAAGACCTGAAGTACCATATGTCTTGTATTAGTATGCGGTATTTTTTTAAGCGGATTAATGTCCGCATTCATTACACCGTTCCAACTATCGTAAATAAACTGTCTCATTTAATACTACCTATCATTATTAATATACAAACATAGAAGAATGCAAAAGCAAAAACCGGTGCCGCATTTGAAATCTTCTTTGTAGTTTCTGGCTCTGTTTTCACGTAGTGCGAACCCATATAATCTCTATCCCAAGCATCTCTTCTTGTATCTTGTTTTGTTTGATCAAATTTTATTGATAATGGATCTACCTTGTAATCTTCTTTCATTATTTGTCATTACCTTTCATTGCAAAATATAATCCACCAACCCATAAAAACACATGAAGATTATCATATAGTAATACATCGATCAAGCTTTCAGGTTGTCCTATCCATATTACACCAGTCATTATACAACCTATAACAAATCCACTAAAGCGTGTTATCATATCTGCTAGAGAAGTCCACAGTCTTTGTACAATACCACCTGCGATTAAGCCAATACCTGCTCCAATCTCACCAAGAACAACAAATGTCCACACCAACATAGGTAGTTCATATCCTTGTGCTTCTTCTACACTAATAGGAAGTTTACTTATTCCTTGTTGTAGAAACACAATTGCAAGTGGAACTCTTAGTAACCAGTCAATATTTAATAATCTTTTCATTTTGCTTTACTCTGCTCCCATCTATAAAATATGTGATCACCTACGATAAGAGTTTTTGTCTTGGTTTTTCTCCATGCCGGAAAGACATAGTTTGCATGATAATGTGTTGCACCATAAGTTATATCTTCATTATATTGACCAAAAAATATTATCCTAGCTATCTCGACAGCAATCTTATATACTTCTCTATCATATGATGGTATGTCATCACCTTTACCATCACAGTACCAACTAAACTGACATCTGTTTTTAACTGGAAATACTATTGTTTTATCTTTCCAAGACGGTCTTGTTGGTCCTTGTTGTATTACCTCACAGTATGTGTCAGGATAACGTTTGTCACTAACACGATTATCAACTACAAATGCTACTGCAAACATGCCTCTTACTGGCTGATTGCGTGCTTCCCAGTATATGTTATCGGCTAGGCACGTAATTTGTTCAAATGCTGTACCTTTGATTGATGCTTTTGCTTTCACTGGTGTGCAGTATGTCAGTATAAGCATACCAAAAACACCGAATAACAATCCTTTTAAGTAATCTGTATTGTTAAGCATACCAAAACATCTCAACTTCATCAGCAATTTGGTTCTTATCTAACCAGTTGAACTCTCTATCTCTCATGATTTCAACATATTGCTTAGCAACGGTTAGTGTATCAGCATTCTTAATGATATGCTCAGCATTAGTGTAAAACTCATCCATTGAATCCATTACTAAACTCTTAACTTTTGACATAATATAACTCCATCTTTTTTCATTTTATAGATCTATTATACTACAGTTTTTAAGCTTTGTAAACAGTTTTTTTCACTTTTTTTTAACTCATTTGAGCTTTACTGTCATAGGTTACAATGTGTACGTTCTTTGTGATATTTATCTTGATTGCATTGTGAGTGTGGTGTAGAATAAATTTAGTATTGGGGAATTCTTTAAACATGTTCTCCCATACAGGACGCCAGTTACTGGCTAATCTATTGGTGTTCATGTTACCTCTATCAGAATTGAGGTAGAAGTCAGAACAACTTCTTAGGTTGAAGTCAAATATTGAGTCAAATCCATATAAGTGTACCTCATCGGCTTTAACTTTATTTGCTGCATAGTGTACTGCCATGTGACCGCAGTTGAAATCAGTATAGTTTGCTACATACTTTGGAAGAGTAGTATAAAATTCTTTGACTTGGTGTGAGTGTTTTACGTAAAATGTTGGCTGTTGGTCCATCCATATCTTCGGTCTCATTCCTAATATCCAGTCACCTGGAATTGTAAGTGAACCTTCATGTAGTGCGCGCATCATCTTAAAATCTACCATGATAGTTCCATAAGCACCTGCAACTGGCCATGGTGGAATATTACATGTTAACTTCATTCCATTACGCTGCTCTTTATGAAATAGACTTGATTGATCACCATTTCCTATAATATGAACTACCTTCATAACATACTCCTAATCTTATCTTTACCCTTAGGTCCGGTCCAGTGCATAACTTTTATCTTTCCTTGATAGTTATCAGCTTCAGTTTGTATTCTCATGACATTATACTCATTAGGTAAGTCATTAATTGCACCTATCTTTGTGATTGGATTTAACATTGAGTGTAATACTTCTTGATCTCCAACTTTTGGATTTGCTTTCACCTGCTGTGCCCACTGTGTTAGTATTACGGGTTTATCTATAAATCCTACGACACCTGAATTATGCCACAGCTCTTTACGCCTTTTTGTCCATGGCTTATCTTCAACCATATTCAGCTTATTTGGTTCCAATAAGGTAAATATTTTATCTATATTATCAGTTATCTGACAATCTAAGTCTATCCATACTGTTTTCTTTGCAGGACACGACAGCATTGATAATGGCTTCTTAAACCAGCCTTTTTCAGCCGACTTAGTCATGTCCATCACGGCGTGTACATTTTTTCTTACATATTCGAGTGCTGTCTTTGTGATTCCAAAGTCAGCAAATACGAGTGGAGTCTTAACGTACTTCTTATAATTAACTATAAACCATTCAAGAAACCATTCATGGTTTTTATCACATCCAGTTAAAAAAACTTCATCATATAATTTCATAGGATTCGCCATAATTATGTTTTGCGTAGCAACCTGCCTTTTGTTGTATTGTAGTAAATGAGTCTCTTGCTTCTGCAGGCCAAGGGTAGTACTCACCTAAAGTGAACTTACTAGAATGTATGTATATGTCAGTTGGACCAGCACTAAAAACACACTCATCTATGAGTTGTTGTGCACCCTTAGGAGTCAACCTGTATGCGTGTGCTCCAGGGAAGTATGGTTTCGAAACTAGTGAACCATATCCTATAAAAGATGGAGTATTAAATTTTCCGTATGATGGCTTACCTAAACTTAATATGTCAAACATCATCATTTGTGGTATGTCACCGACTAATACAGCATCATGCTCAAATATAACTATAGGTTCTTTGGACCTAACACATTTCTTCCATAAGCTGTGATGACTTAAGAATCCTGCAATGCAGTTTTCAGGTCTACTGTATTTTTCATGAAATGATGCCTCTGGATATTTTAGCTTCTTCAGCTCATCATATACGTCACAGTTTTGTGGAGTATATGCCTTATGTTTTTTAATCGCATATCCAAATACTTTTCCACTCTTTATACATCTATCAGCAACTTGCACTGATCTTTCATTATCCATTATTGTTATTACGTACATCTTCATAATGTTGTCGTTGACCTCAATCCTTGAACTCTTGTGTAAAAGTTACGTGTTACACCTAATGTTGGAATAAGCTGCTTACACATAAGAGCGTCATTAGGCCACATTCCATGTTCTTTTGCAGCATCTAATAACTTCTTAGCACCTGCTGGCTTAATGACATATGCAGAATTACCGGCCAGTCCTTGAGGTACGTTAAACTCATCAATAGTTGGAACAGGTTGAAAGAACTGCGTTCCTTCTAATATTTTATCATGATACACTTTAGATTTTCTAGTTGCCATTGACGGATCATTAATTCCTATGATCTCATAGTTAGTCTCATCAAATGTTCTGTCACTTGGAAGCTTTCGAATAAACCTTGCATCATGTTCGAGTATACAAATCATATTATCTTCATTTATACACTTATGCCAAAGATACCAGTGACTCATAAAGCATGATATTCTCTTTCTCTTATCGGCTGTAGGATAAGCAGATTTAATAAGACCTGTCTTTAGGTCAGTTTGCTTTCCTTCCCAAGGATAATTCCAGATTAGTCCATTGCCACTTGCAATTCCCTCGACTCTTTCCACTTCAATTGCATGATGTTGTTCAATGCCGTCTTCATGACCATATCTGTCATAGCTCTCTTTAAGATTATCAAAACCTGCTATTGAAAGATCATTATCTGGTACAACTATTACGAAAGCTTTCATTTAATAATCATCACGTCATCACCGTCTTCTATATAATATTTTCCAGTACTAAACCTCTTTAAAAAAGGTTGTCTGGTGTATGCAAAGTTATTAGTAGTATCTATTATTATGTCAAAGCGTGGATTATTCCATACATTTTTCATAACTTCATTTATAGCTTTCTCTTCACTCGTATCGCATCTTGACCAGAAGACACGTTTCTCATTAAGATAATCATATATCTTAGGTTCTTTCTTTTTAAATTCATCAATGCAATAGATGTTTGAATTTTGTAAGAACTTACGCCAGACTGCTATGCTGCTGTCTACTCCTACTTGAAGTAAATTTAATGGTTTTATTCTCAGAGGTGAGAGCTCATTTTGATAAAATGTTGCATACTTTCTTCTCTCTGACCTATATCTCTGAAATAAAATATCAAGCATAAGAAAACTTTTCCAAAGCAGCACCGCCATAAACACAGTGGTGATTGTCCATCACACTTAATAGTTGATACCAACCGTATTCAGCCGGCCACAATCTTTTTTCTTCATGTAATTTATGAACTAGTGCCGTGTCATAAGCATCACGTCTGTGAAATATTAAGTTGTCATTTAACCAATAACTCCAGTCACGACTCCACATCTGGTCTGTATTTTCAGTTATGAAAACATGTTCAATGTCTTTAAACTTATTTAAAAAAATCCACCTGCCACCACGTATCGCAAATCCTATTGCAATTTTATCATTGTAAGATTGCTCTAAGTATTTACTAAAATCGGCTGTATCAGAAACGATGGTGTCCCATCTTGTTCTAATAATCATATCGTATTCTTCTGGTATGTCCGCCAATTGGTATGCGTGTGCAATTAATTGTTTTGTTGCATTAAGTAATTTACCTTGGTGTGATATACCAGTCTTGTTAATAAATTCTTTTTTGTATGCTTGGTATTTTGGATGCGGGTTATCTGTTAGACAATCACGCCATGGATTATAGTGCATCTGTGGTTCAGGATAGTAAGATGACTTATACTCTTCTGATATTCCATTTTTTGTCTCCTCCCATGTGGAAAAGAACATTGGTATGTCAGGAAATGCTGACTTTAAGTGTCTTATATTTCTACTAATATTTCCTCTGGCTACGCCAGATATACAAATTACAGGTTTCATTATAACGTATCCAGTTTATCCCACCACTCACTATTCTTAAGTAAGTTAAGCTCTTCAGGTGTTCCCATTCCAATCATCTCTTCTATTCTAAAAACTCCTACATTTTCTTTAATGTAGTTATACACAGGTGCTAAATAAAACTCATCATTTACTTTATCATTTGCATCTATCTGCTCTTTATGTGCCTTAATAAACTTGGTCTCATCTCCAAAGTAATATACACCTACTGTTGCAAGAGGACCGATTATTTCTTTTTCTTTAAGCTGTAGAAGATTATCGTAGGCGTCAGCGTCAACATAGCTGTGTATTGGCTTATCATGATTTGGTAAGAAGACAGGTATCAATCCACCAGGAAATGATGTTGATTCTATTTCTTCATAAAAGTGTTTATGATTCCATACCATAAGTTGATCACAGTTTGCAACTATCATAGGCTCACCACCAAATATATTTGCAGCTAGTCTTACTGTGCAGGCAGCTCCATCAGTAATCCCAGGTGTTATAATAATATGAGCATTAGGATAATACTCACATATTACTTTATCAATTTCATATAGATCAACATGATCTTGTCTAACGATACACCATGGGTTTATATTATCCAAGTGTAGATTATCAAGAACTCTCTTAAACATTGGTTTACCTTTGACATCGATCAAAGGTTTAGGTAATATATAACCATCATCAAAAAAGCGTTGGCCATTTCCGGCCATCGGCAATATCACTTTCATTACTTAACAGCCTCACTCATTTCTCTTACTTTATGAAATAAAGTATTATTAGTTGTTCCGTCACCAGTGTGCAGCCATCCGCCGACAGATGCCATCCAGTTTATACCAATTCTTTCTTTAATTTCTCGTGCAAGAACCGGATTCATACCACAGCTTAATGATGGTATCACATTATATTCATTGCATATCTTTATGGCCTTGATTGTTTCTTCTTCACTCTCACCTTCAGGATAGTAGCCACCTAACATTCCTACGTGCATACTGTCTATACCTGCCATACATCCTAGTTTTACGAGTACTGGCCACGAGAGTGAGTACTTATTACTAGGATCTGTTAATATTCTTATGCCTGACCTCTGGTAGTGAGTAGCCAGGTTAAATTTTCTTGCGGATGTATAGGCACCTAGTCCTGACCAAAAGTTAATATGTACACCACCAACTACTGCAGTGTCCGCAACCTTCTTTAAGTTATCAACTAACTCAATAGGATCCGCATTTACACAGTAAGCATAAAATCCTTTCCATCCGGATATGTTCTTAAGGTGCTCAATCATGTCAACTCTTTCTCTAAGAGGCAAGTATGAGTTATCTGCCATGATCTCATCTTCTTTAATAAAGTCAGCTCCACCGTAAATCATATCTTTTACTAAGGATAATAGCTGCTCTTTATCTAATCCAGACTTTGGCTTGATGATTGCACCAAATAACGGCCTATGTTCAGCATCTAATCTTTTTTTCCATCCAGACATACCTAAAACCGGGCCTGTGGGCTTGGTGGGCATGTCTATGTCTATAACCCTACACCTATCGACACCCAGAATGTCCGTGTGACCACCCATGATGATACACATGAGTTGATTGATGTTTGGCCAGTCAAATGCTCTTATTGGAAAGGCAATTTTAACTATTTTGCCTTGAATATCCTTAACTTCTGCAATATATTCCTTAATATTTGACGCATTTTCTATCTCAGAGCGTATATTTGGGTTTCCAATGCTCTGTCCAATAGCAATTTCATGTGCTATTTTAGGAATATCTGGACCATCTACTTCATAAGTTACTACGTATTTTTTCATACTCTTATCTCGTATTGTGTTTTACCGTGTTTAAAAATACTCTTTGATAAGTCATGTTTATTTATAAACTCTTTGACTGCTTTTGTTACTCCTGGTTTATCGTATGTAATACCAGGCCAACCATAGTCATCACCTATTATTTTACCGCCAGGTTTAACTACATTAATTGAATTTTCTAAATCACGTAAACATCCTTCATAGGAATGATCACCATCAACATAAATCCAATCAAGCATTTCTTTATTGCCGTGTCCTTTTGAAGATAACCTACTTTCAAACCATTCATCTGACGTCATTCTACAAATTTCAACTTCTTTAAAAGTACGAAATCTAGTTTTAACTTCAGTGTAAACTCTATCATAAAACTTTTGAAAACCTGCTTCTGCAAACTCACCAGTTGTTGGTTGATATTTTGCAAGATATTCTTGATATGATCTTTCTGAATTTTGTTTATATGGTTCTACTGAGTATGAATCAACCATGTATAGTTTTTTTAAGCGTTTTTTTAAAAATTGTGTAGATGTGTTACCCATCCATACACCTATCTCTGCTCCAATTGTATTAGGCTGAATAATATGCATTATATTCATTGAGTCTTTATTTGTATGTGTAGCCATCATGATAGTTATACCTTAAAATATTTAGTGCCATTATTAATTGCTCTTACTAAGTGATGTGATTTATAAGAGCCATCAGTGTCATATATGTGAATGTCTTCATAGTTCATATATAACTGAGCTAGATGCATCATTCCAGAATCACTGCCTACATGAAACTTTGCCTTTGCCATCGCTAGTCCAATATGTGGTATTGAAGTTTTTAGCAATCCTTTACCTTCACCTCCAACATATAATGCCGGTAATCCATACTTATCATGTATTTTATTTCTAGTATCATGAGGCAAAGTTCTTCTTTCATCTGTAGAATCCCACTGCACCGTAATAAACTCATCAGGTAACCAACCATTATTAACAATAGGCTCTAATGTTGGTAGTTTTTTTAAATACTGAGACATTTCAATTCCAACTCTTGTCTCGTTTGGATGCATATGAATTGTATCTGCATAATGATAAATGTATGCGTCATATCCTTTTGACTTTAAATATTTTATCCATTCTACTTCGCTTAGGTTTTCTACAGGATGTGGCTCTAAGTATAAAGCACCAGATGGAAACAACGATAGTATTTCTACCCATGATTTTTTCTTTTTATCTGACGGCTTACCACCAGCAATGCTCCACTTATCATCAGTAATGTGTATCGTAACTGGAGATCTATGAGCTTTACCATATTGGTATGCTATCATTGCGCTATGAACTCTATCACCTAAACCTGGTGTAGTATATGGCCTATCGCCACTTCTTACGCTCTTAGATCTTAATGCTAAGTGTTTCAATGACTCTTCATCTCCGTAAAATCACTACCAAAGTATATATCAATACGCTTCTTTGTCTCATGACGTAAGTCATTCAACTGTGTAATAAGCATTGCTATATCACTTTCTTTCTTAGAATATCTATCTAATTTTTTTCTCTTAATATCTTCAAGATCCCATAACTGCAAGTTTATCGTCTTTATAATATTTAAGTAGAACTCATATCCTACATCTAAGTTTATTAACCTATGATGATAGTTTGCTATCTCTTTTGATACGTCCAGTCCCTTATACTTTTTAATCTCTAAGATAGATAATCTATCTAAGTAATCACCAACACTTATTTTCACTTCAACTTTCACTGCACGATCTCCATTAACTGCTCTACATTCTCACCAGCATTAGGTAACTTATCTTTCAAAAAGAAGTGTACAAAATGTGCCTCTTTAATCTTGTCATCTGGTATTGCAGTAAATAAAGCATTCCACTTCCAACTAAGATATGTCTGTATCATTTTTTCTTTCTTAACCCAGTAGTTTAATAATGTCTGGTCAGTACTCCACTTCCATGCTCCTTGACCATCCACGAAGTTTTTAAACTCAGGGCGCTGTATGAATTCTTTACCGGTCTGTCCTCTTAAGTATTTTAATATATTTCTATCCATCAACATTAAACCCATATTATAGAATAGCGCTCCATCTT
>MDTC01250638.1_pt1 | contig 10001 bp, 12 predicted proteins | sample 811181 | NCBI WGS metagenome assembly MDTC01 (sample SAMN05326644, study PRJNA326480) | marine metagenome | isolation source: seawater | place: Pacific Ocean: North | collected 2011
ATGAATACGAAGCCATTTGAATCGAGTAATGTTGTTATAGAGTAGCAATGGGAACTAAGAACGCCAACGCCAGATCAAGAAACCACCTATCGATTACTACCATTAATGCAAACTTTGCATTATTCACAAAAGGATGCAGCTGATAAACTCCCATAAAGTGGAAACAAAAGACGCAATCGTCAAGACTCCCAGAAGGGGCAACAACCAGAGGTTTACCGCACAGAAAAAACAAACCAATTTCAATACTCGAAATAAGGCATCTAGCAACCGAGGAACTAAGCACCTATTCGATAAATAAAAGGACCAAAAAACAACAATAACGAGTTCAGTAAAAGTTCAAAACGCTCTCAACAATAAATCTATTAAACTGAAAACAGTGGAGAGTGCGCTCACCACAAAGAGCGTACACAATCTCCGCGATCAGAGTGTATATCACAACTTAGCCCCTGAGGTCAGGGCGTCGCCCAAAATACATGGAACATTGATCCACAGGCAAAGCAAACCAAGTTCAAAAAAATTGGAGAAAAGATGGGCAAATTGTTCACAAAACCATTCGCCCTTCATCAAATCACTCTTAAAAAATAATTTTTGATAAATTGAACGACCAACTATCAAAAATCAATCCAATAGAGTTGGATATTTTTGCATAAGGTGATTAGAAGCACCTATAACGTATTTCCACGATCACTGCTGTAGACCGGACTTCCACCCGTCGATCCCCTACCACCCGTAGTCCTTCCTTTTCCACCCGAAACAGCTGATAATTCATCATCAGTCAAGGCAGACACCTTAGACTTGTAAGCTTCCAATAATTCATTGGCAGTCACTTTGAACCCTGCATCCAAAGCAATCTGAACTGCGTCAGCGGGAGTTGTTGCCGAATTAATTTTTTCAATCAATTCATTATTTGACTCTAGAGCTTTCATCAGATCATCAATTGCAGCCATTTTTTAAAAATTTGGTTATATAAATAATCATAACCTGAAAAGCCAAGAGACACTAAGAAATCAATATTTTCTTGGGTTTTGAGGCGACCAACCCACTTCTATGACGTGCGACATAATGCTGGAACCTGTTTTAAGTTTTTCCGTTTTGTAGAAAAAAGATTGAAAACCAAGCTGTTAGCCACACAAAAATATGCAATAAATTACACAACATGCATCATTTATTTCAAGCTGCTCTTGCAGCTTGAAATAAATTCTCAACTGGAAGAACGCTGCAAATGTCAACCAGTCAAAAGTCAATAGGGCAAGAGGGCAAAGTCACTAGAAAGCAATGATTACAATTGCATCAGAAATATGAGGCTAATCTCACAGCTAGAAACAATAAAAACCTCAATATCCATGGGGGTCTCCAAATGATCCAAAGGTCATGCCTTAAAACATTTCAACAGGTCAATGGAAATTGTTGCTACGCACCTTCTCATGACTTAAAATGCTACTGTAACAAGGATTACATCATCAGTTTCCAGGATTAACTTTGAAGCAAAATTTCAATTGTTTTGGATCAAGAATTAAAGCTTTTGATCCAATGAGTTTGCGAAAAATGATCGCTACAAATATATTTTTTACTTGCAATGGATGAATTCTCAAACTTACAACGCCGGATGTTTAAACACATAATTGACGGGCAAATAAAAAAGTTTTTTAGGCATATTAAATCTAACAGTGATCTCGAAGACGAGCTTCAACAGTCTGATTACAATTTAAAATCAATTACTTCTATTGCGTCGAAATACGGATATTCTTTTAGTCAGATACAATTGAAAGAATATCTTGAAGAAACACTTGATATTCTTTTATCGCCAGAAGAAAACAGTCGAAGACAAGCCTGCATGGAGGCAAAGCCGCTACTTCCGACCTTCAACAAAATCGAAAAGAAGCACTTAGCTCCAAGAGTTAATTATCACAGTTATTTTGACAATTTCGTGTTATGCAGGAAATCTATACTTGAAGGCAATGTTTCTGTGATCTCTTTTTTTCCCTCTATCAGTAAGCTGAAATCAGTAATATCTAATGATATAAAAAAAATTCTTTGTGTCGATAATTTATCTTATGCGCATTTGCAAATAACTCATGAAGAGCTGATTAGAAGAGCACCTCTTGCCTTTGAAACATTGAAAAACAATAACCAAATTACATCAATCATGAATAACATTATTTCCGAGTTAGGGCTTGATTCTCGGCATGTCCTGTGGCAATGGCCAACCTTTAGAATATTTTTTCCTGAAAAATTTGGCAGTCTAGGGATTAACAGCGGTAGCACAAGCTTTTTGCTCGATCCGCATAGAGACACCTGGTATGGTGCCCCACAACATCAAATCAATGTATGGGGGCCCATTGAACCAATTGCGAAAAATCAAACATTAAATATTCTGGCTGATTACCACCAAATACCTGTTCAAAATTCCTCAAAAACTGTAGATGTTTGGTATCAATATCTCGGGCTTAGCTTAATCCCAAAAATTCAAACCGAAGTTTCCACAAGTAATGTATTGGCACCGCCCTTGAACAGTGGTGATGCAATGCTTTTTTGCGGGCATGCGCTGCACTCAAGTTCAAAAGAACAAATTACAAAAACCAGAGTGAGTTTTGAATTTCGACTTGTCCACCAAGATGATAAGAATGCCGATTATAAACCTGAAAACATTGATTACTTTGGTAACGGTACATTATTTCGGAATTGGTATAATCACCACGGCGTAGAGATCAACTTATATAGCGGGGAGCCCTTTGAGAAATCATCCGGGTAACAAGGCAACCATAAAATAAAATATTACTTCGCAAAATAGCTGGAATGAGCATATCCAATCTCCTGTTTAATTCAATTACATGCGTAGGCTTAATCCCGAAATCAGATCTATTCATTACCAAATCAACGGCTAAGGCTTACATCAATACGCACAAACAAATGGTGGGCAAGAGATCAATCCTATCCTGCACAATTATTACGCCCAAAGGATTATTTAAAAATTAATTCATAGTGCCTGCAATTGCATGACGCAAAAACCATCTGCTGGTGAGAGATTTATTTCAGAAAATGCTGATCAACCATGTATAGATCAATTAATTTGGGACGATCTTTAGCTGGAGAAACATATTTATCGTAATTCCTATGCCGTTTGCGAACTCGTTATTTATTTAATCTGAACGAATTTGCAATGTTCACACCACAAGCAAAAGAGCTTTTCTCAAGCAGAACTTCTACATACGCTCCTTGGGAAAATCGACGCCAAATTCTTCCTCTTATCAGCACAATACAAATATCTTGAGATCCAGCAAATCACCATCATTTTTTTTAATTATCCGCCGCATGATCCCAAGCTCTGGAATGTCTTGCACATATTGAGATTAGATATTCAATTTTATTGATTTATGACCATAGACCGCAGTATAACATCGTTCTGATTCTTCCACCAAATGATCAACGATGTGAAATCATGCTGCTAGATACATCTGAAGGAACGACTTGCCCTACTGGCTGAAAACAAGACACTACATTTTGTATGGTTTCACAAAGTGATTCGTCTGCTGAACACCATGAGTTTTCTGTTGAATACCCCAGCGTCTCCCTATACGTGGTCCCTTGTGCTCTCTGGCGGTGTGGTGATTGCAAGCATCCTTCCCCTGGGTGCTGCCCGTTCACAGGCTGATTTCACCCTCGACGACATGAAGGCTCCCAGGGCCATGTTCGACCGTCTTCCCGAGTGGGGGAAACGGGCTAGCTGGGCGCATCAGAACAGTTTTGAAGCGTTCAGCCTGCATGCTCCAGCAGCACTTCTAGCCCTGATTGCCGTGCTTCAGATCGGACCACTTCAAGGGCTTGCCATTCCCGCAGCTTTGCTCCATCCCGTTCTGCGTCTGATTTATCTGCCGGCCTATGTGGCCAATATTCCTCCCCTGAGAGGACTGTGCTGGGCCGGCGCCCTGGTTTGCACCGGCATCCTCTACATCGAGGGAGTCAAAGCTCTGCTGATCACTTAACTCTTGCCCTGCTGAAATTGCTTCAGGGCCGCCAGCAATGAAGCAGGTGACTGGGGATCCACCATCAGCACGCTGCCAGCTGGCGAGTCAGCCATGCGCTGGCCCATGGCCATCCAGTCCTCAGCCAGCATCAGCCGAACAGCCTCTTCAGCCTCCGGGCTCTCGGCAAGAGCCTTGGCCATGACGCGTGCCGCTTCGGACTTCGCCTCGGCCATCACACCTTGCTGCTTGGCCTGGCCTTCGGCCTCAAGCAGGATCGCTTCCTTTTGGGCACGAGCATCAAGGACCAGAGCCTCCGCACGACCACGCGCCTCATTCAACTGGGCTTCTTTTTCTCCTTCAGAACGCAGAATTGCAGCGCGCTTCTCACGTTCAGCAGTCATCTGAGCCTCCATGGCCTGCTTGACTCCCGGAGAAGGATTGATATCACGCATTTCAACCCGGGTCACTTTCACTCCCCATGGATCGGTGGCCTCATCAAGCTCCCTCAGCAGAAGCTCATTCACCTCGCTGCGCGTGGTGAAGGTTTGATCCAGATCCAACTTGCCCATCTCGGCACGAATCTGGGTCAACACCAGGTTCACCATCGCTGCCTGCAGATCGTCCACGGCGTAATACGCCTGAGAATGCTCAAGCAATTGCCAATACACCACCGCATCAACCTCGATGGAGACGTTGTCTCGGGTAATGCAGAGCTGGGGCGGAATATCCAGAACCCGTTCCTTGAGTGACTCGTGACTCACCACACGTTCGACCACAGGAATCACGATGGAGAGCCCAGGCTGCAACTCACGGTCGAACTTGCCGAGCCGCTCGACGAGCCGCGATCGGCCACCGCTGGTGACCTTGACACTGCCACTGCCCAAAAGTGCGATCAGGATCAATGCAGGCAGGCTCAGCAGCGCTTCCATGACGAAAAAGATGTCTAATGCGACGTTAGTCCCCAAAGTAAGGAGAACAAGCCACCAGACATGCCACCTCTCTGGAGTCCTTTGATCTGGTTGCTAGTAGCCGGCGTGCTGCTGGTCGTCGAACTGGTGCAACCCAGTTTTGATGGCTTGATGTTCGCCGTCTTCGCCGGACTTGTCGTGTCGGTGCTGACAGCCTTGCTGCCCCTGCAAGTCTGGATTCAGATCATCTTGTTCAGTGTCATCACAGTGCTGGGGACGCTTTGGCTGAGCCGCTGGTCTGCCCAACGCAATCCAAGGCCCGGACGTCGAAGACTGAAAGACAACACAGCCGAAGTACTGGGCACGATTGAGCCCGGAGGAGAAGGCAGGGTTCGCTGGCAGGGCCAGAGCTGGGCGGCTAGTTCACTGGATGTGGAAGCCCCCCTACAGGCTGGAGAACGCGTACTCGTGATTAGCAGAGAAGGAACCCAACTTCAGGTTCTGCCGAGCCCACCTTTGCCCTGAATGTCAGTCGAAAAACAGGAGGCTGACAACCTTCCCCATATCCTCGGCACTGCGACAGCTGGCAAGAAGTGTCTCGCTGTCATGAAAAGCCAAACAAATCAGTTGATCACAACGACTGATGATGTCCTGATTGCAGAGGCTGCTGGCCAAAGGCAGAGGCAGATCGTCGTGCTCTGGCTTCTCAATCAGATGCAAAACAGTCTCTAATTGATCACGGATCTCAGGGCCCTGACGACTCAAACTCTGCGGCAGAAGCACTGTGAGCTTCGAGGCATCAACAGCCAGAACACCTCGAATCACCGCTGCATTAACCCCCTGCGCACCTGAAGTCACGAGAGAGTGGCCCTCCTGCGCAAGCGATCGGGCGATCAGCTCAATCAGATGGATGGCGACTACAGGAACATGACGACTACCGAGGATGGCAATCCTCCGCGCTCCCTGGTCTTGGAGCAAAGCCAATTCCTGCGCAAGGGTGTCCACCCTGTCCAGTGCAGGAAGATCAAGGGATCGGCTCAATGACTACCTGCGAGCGTTCCTAGAAGCTAGCAGCGGTGAACCCTGTCGGGACCATCACTTTGAGCCGATCGCCAGGTGTTCGAGTCCCACGGCGCTGAGCAAGTCCGCTAAGCGGCAGTGTTCCTCCACCAAGCGGAAGGCGTAAGTCGCCTTCACCGCCTCATGCAGACGCACGTGGCCGAACGCCTGTTCGATCACTTCAACGGTCCCGAGTGTGTCCTGCTCGACCTTGAGCAATGGCACCTCCAGTTCATCCGCTCTGCTGATCAACTGAGGAAGCGGATCTCCGGCACCCGTCAAAATCAAACACTGAGTGGATGCCTCCAGGGCTGCCAGCTGAATATCGGTGCGATCTGCTCCGGTCACGACAGCCATATTGCGGCGGCGGCGGAAGAACTCCATCGCTGAGTTCACATTCATTGCCCCGATGCTGAGGGTCTCGACCAACAGGTCGAGTTTCTCGCTGCAGCAGATCACCCGCGCATCGAGCCGACGCACGAGTTCTCCAACCGTGACACTGCGCAGCAGTGGCGAGCGGGGCATTACACCGAACACCTGAATGCCAAGCGCCTGGAGAGAGGGCACAACATCACGTTCCAGGCTTTCCACATCATCCGGAGTCACTGCATTGAGCACCACCCCGCGCAATCGGTCACCAAGCTGCTGACTGGCAGCCAGCAACGCATCGACGCTGCGACTGTCTTCCCAGAGATGCACGAGCACCACTGGTGCATCGAGGTCGCGGGCCAGTTGGACCAGACTCAGCCCATAGAGCAAACCCTCATGGAGATTGCCCGCGGCTTCCAACAGGGTGACAGAACTCTCCGACTGTCGAAGACTGGACCGAAGCTGTTCAAGCCCCTCACCGGCCGCCAAGGTTCCCTTCGACAGCCGTTGCTGTGCAGTATCGGGAGACAGCAGATGCAGAGAAGGGATCAGGTCCTGATGGGGCAACCCGAGGGTCTCTCCAACGAAACGGACATCGTCATCGATCAAGGGTGAAGGCAACGTTCCTTGATCGGACTCCCAGTCAAGGCTGGTAGCAAGCGGTTTTCCGAACAGGACACGAATGCCCACCGAGCGCAGATGCCGTGCAATCCCAAGGACTAAGGCGGACTTACCGCTGAAGGGTTCACAGGATCCGATCAGCAGCGTTGAGCCCATCCGGGAGATCTGAGATTGGTGCTCACAATTTAAGGGGAACCATCCCCGGCAATCTGCTCAAGCAACAACCACTGCCAGAAGCTATTCGGGAGATCCTGACGGCCAGCTTCCACAGCTTGCATTAGCCAATCCAACAGTTGATGTGCAGGGCACTCAAAGGGATACCGCTGATCAACTCGGTCCTGAAATTGCAACTCACAGCGACAGGCCTGCAAGGGGGCATTGGCAGGGCTCCAGCTCAGTAGGTATCGATGGGGCTGAGCATCACTACGGGCGCGCTCGCCTCCGAACTTGCCCAGAGGCAATTGTTCAAGAGCAAGTCGCAGGGCCTGCTCTCTCCGAAGCCCTCCGCAGTAAGGAGCGAATAGCGCCAGTTGAGCGTCACCGGACGGACTGGACAACGTCATACCGTCGAGCTGTTCCAAGCATGCACCAGTTCACCGCCATGGCCAAACTTGTGCCGAGGACCTCCGACGCCAGCTCCGTGGCAGAGACCTGGGCAGGTCGAAGAGTGGGAATCACAGGCGCAGGAGGTGCACTGGGTCGCTCACTCACGCGCAGACTCAGACAAAGGGGCGCCTGGGTCATTGCCCTGAGTCATCGTCCCAAGCCGAGGGAACTGGACAGCTCGGTCGGGCCCCAGGAGTGGGTCTGCTGGAGCTGCGGAAAGGAAGATGAGCTTGATTCCACATTGAGTCGTCTCGATGTGCTCGTGCTCAACCACGGCATCAACCCGGGTGGCGATCAGAGCCCCAAGAGCCTGAACCAGGCCCTTGAGGTCAATGCCCTCAGCCAATGGAGGCTCTTACAGCGGTTTGAGCAGCTGGAGAGAGACCTCAAGCAACCGGCACAGCCGCCGGAGCTATGGGTAAACACATCGGAGGCTGAAATCCAACCTGCACTAAGCCCTGCTTATGAGCTGAGCAAGCGCCTAATTGGCCAGCTCGTCAGCCTGCGCTGGAGTGCACCACGTGAAGAGCGAAACAAGCTTCCGAAGCTTCGCAAGCTTGTGCTCGGCCCATTCCGTTCTGAACTCAATCCAATTGGTCTGATGTCAGCGGATTTCGTGTCAAGTCAAATCCTTTGGCAAGCCGACCGAGGCCTGCCTCTGATCATCGTCACCCCTAATCCGCTCACCTTGCTAGCGATGCCTCTCATCGAGCTGGGGCGTTTGGCCTACAACAAAATTTTGTGGATTAATCACCACGATCGGTGAGGATCTCGCATCCATCGGAGGTCACGACAATCGTGTGTTCCCACTGCGCTGAAAGGCTGCCGTCGCGAGTCACCACAGTCCAGCGATCTCTGAGCGTTCGACAGGCATTGCTGCCGGCATTCAGGATCGGTTCCACCGCCAGGGTCATGCCAGGACGCAGTTTGACGTTCGGCAGAACGTCAGTGCGAAAGTTGAACACGGACGGTTCTTCGTGGAGATTGCGACCTACTCCGTGACCGGTGTAGTCCTCCACCACACTGAATCCACCTTCATGGACGCGATCCTCCACGGCACCAGCGATATCGAGCAACGTGTTACCCGAGCGGATCTGTGCCAGTCCTGCCATCAGTGACTCTTGAGCCACTTTGCTGAGGGCGGCCGCCTGATCACTCACCTCACCAACACAAATGGTGACGCAACTGTCGCCGTGATAACCCTCAAAAAATGCACCTGTGTCCACCTTGAGCAAATCCCCGGCATGAATCACTTTTTTGCTATTGGGGATGCCGTGAACCACCTCGTCGTTGATGCTTGAGCAGATGCTGGCGGGGAATCCGTGATAGCCCTTGAAACTTGGGGTTGCACCCATTTCCCTGATGCGTCGCTCGGCATAAGCATCCAGATCGGCAGTGGTTTGGCCGGGCTCAACCATTTCCATGATTTCCCGAAGCACAGTCGCCACAATGCGACTGGCCTTAGCCATGATTTTCAGCTCTCTCGCGGATTTGATTTCCACTCCCCGACGCTTCTGAATGCGCGGACCCGTGGCGGTCACACTGCCGGCGTTGGTCGAGGCGAGCAGATCAGCGAACAAGTTCATCGGTGATTTCTTCGGGCAGTCCCGACGTCCTGCTGTCACGCTATCAATGGTGACGAGCTAATGCTGGTGGCTCTCTGGATGGCACGACTGCGGCGCTGGCACAGCAGAGTGGCGCCCTTAGTACTTCTACCGTTGATGACCACGGTCATCACTGGTCTGAGCTATCGGCTAGCGCGCGACTGGTTTGGCATGAGTCGCGACAGCGCTCACTGGCTGATGAGCCTGCATGAGGGTGAATGGCTAGGACCGCAGCTTGAACCTTTGGTGGTTGCCCTCAACGCGCTGGGCGTGCTCTGGATGTTGATCACGGGCGGAGGAATGATGGTGCAGTCCTGGAGAAACGCCTGGAAGAAGCGCGGAGTCGACGGTGAGTCGAGGGGGTAAGCTGGTTGTTTGGCGTGATTACCCGGAGCTGGGATGGCAGCGGACCAGAAAGACACATCTGCACAAGACAATGCAGACGTCACAAGCACTGAGAACGAGTCCCCGAAGACTGCTGCTCCAGCCGCCAAGGCTGACCGCCTCAACCCTGCTGATCTAATCAGAGAGTTTGAGAAAGCGCAGCAGAAAACAGATCTTCCCGATATTTACGTGGGAGACACAGTTCGCGTTGGCGTTCGCATCAGCGAGGGCAATAAGGAGCGTGTTCAGCCCTACGAGGGGGTGGTGATCGCCAAGCGTCACGGCGGGGTGAATCAGACCATCACTGTTCGCCGCATTTTTCAAGGGATTGGCGTTGAAAGAGTGTTTATGCTGCATAGTCCCCAAGTGGCCTCCATCAAGGTGGAGCGCCGCGGTAAGGTACGGCGGGCGAAGCTTTTCTATCTGCGGGAACGGGTGGGCAAGGCCACCCGCGTGAAGCAGCGCTTCGACCGCTGAGGCTTAGG
>MDTC01093243.1_pt1 | contig 10000 bp, 8 predicted proteins | sample 811181 | NCBI WGS metagenome assembly MDTC01 (sample SAMN05326644, study PRJNA326480) | marine metagenome | isolation source: seawater | place: Pacific Ocean: North | collected 2011
AACATGATTTAGCAATTTTTGAATTAGGTGCAAGTTTACCAGGCGAAATAAAAAATCTTTGCGATGTGGCATGCCCAACTCATGGATTAATTACAAACATAGGACCAGCTCACCTAGAAGGCTTTGGATCTATTGAAAAAATAGCTTTAGAAAAAAGTGAATTATTTAGAGCCCTATCAAAAGGAATTTCATTTGTAAATAATGCGGATGAGTATATTTCAAAGATGTCTATAAAGGGTGAAAAAGTCACTTATGGGCTTACGCCAGATTGTGATTTTCCTGCAGATATTTTTCAGGAAAAGGATGGAACCTTGACTCTAATTCTTGATACATACGAAATAAAGACAAACTCACACAATTTTTCATTTTTAAAAAACTGTATCGCAGCTTCTGCTGTGTCCATTACGTTAGGCTTAAATGCAAAGTCTATAAATAAAAGATTAAAATCCTTTTTACCACCAAAAGGAAGATGTTTTGTAACTATCATAAATGAAATTACAATTATTGATGATACATACAATGCAAACTTATCATCTACTGTTGCAGCTTTAGAATATTTAAATGCTTTTCCAAATGATGGCAGAAAAATTTTTATTTTTGGAGACATGTTAGAGCTTGGAAAGGCGTCAAAGGAGCAACACGCTGAAGTGGGAATGAGATGTTCTGCTCTAGAAATTGATATAGTTTATACCATTGGAGATCATGCAGTTTTTACTGATTCACAAATCTCTAATGATATAGTTCACAAACACTTTAAAACTAAAAATCTCTTAATCGAAACATTAAAAAAAATAATTCAAAAAGGAGATAAAATCCTATTTAAAGGATCAAGAAGTATGCGAATGGATGACGTGATTGATAAGGTGTTTAAATTCTAATGTTAATGGAACTCTTCATTAGCTTAAAGGATTCTATTTCTTTTTTCAATTTATTTGAGTACATCACTTTTAGATCTGGCATATCAGCCATAATTGCACTTTTAATAAGCTTCACTATTGGACCATGGGTTATCCACATACTACAAAAAAACCAAATAGGCGAAGAAATTCGTCATACTGGTCCTAATAGTCATATGAAGAAAAGGGGCACGCCTACTATGGGAGGAGTAATTATTTTAATAGCGGTACTCCTCCCTACCCTTCTTTTTTCTGATATATTAAGCCCCTTTATCCAAATGATTTTATTTTCTACGATGTGGATGGGTTTAATTGGTTTTTTAGACGATTACCTCAAAATAGTAAAAAAATATAAACGGGGCCTTATAGCCAGATATAAAATGGCAGGCCAAATTATTCTTGGATGTTTAATAAGCTATTGGATATATCAGCTGCCAGAATATTTGATTATAAACTCAAAAACAACCGTTCCATTTTTAAAAAATGCTGAAATTGACCTAGGAGTATTATATCCGTTGATGGTGATAATTGTTATAACTGGGACATCAAATGCTGTAAATCTAACTGATGGACTTGACGGATTAGCAGCTGGTTTATTGGCAATATGCTTTACGGTATTTTCAGCTATTGCTTATATATCTGGAAGAGTTGACTTTTCAAACTATTTAAACATTTTATACCTCCCGGGCGCTGGCGAACTGGCTGTTTTCAGTTCAGCAATGGCAGGAGCTTGCATAGGATACTTATGGTACAATTCGCATCCTGCTGAAGTTTTTATGGGCGATACAGGTTCTCTATCTGCCGGAGCGGCTCTAGGTACTTTAGCTGTCTTATTAAAGAAAGAATTATTACTATTTATAATTGGTGGAGTTTTCGTTTGGGAAGCTTTGTCTGTAATTATCCAATTATCATATTTTAAGCTGACAAAAGGTGTTTCCGGGGAAGGAAAACGTTTTTTTAAAATGGCACCAATACATCATCATTATGAGCTTTCAAATTGGCCAGAAACAAAAATTGTTGTGAGGTTTTGGATTATTGGTTTATTGCTCGCTCTTTTATCATTAACAACTTTTAAAATTAGATGAAAGAAGTAAAAGAAAATTTTCAAAAAAGTATTTTTAATAAGCGAATTACAGTTATTGGGTTAGGTATAAGTGGAAAAGCAGTATCTATTTTAGCAAACCATCTGGGCGCAATAGTCTTCGTTAGTGATTCTGGATCATCTAAAGAAATTAACTTAAATGCTTTAGAATTAATGCATAAACATCATATTGCATCAGAAACGGGAATCCATAGTAATAAAATTTACGATTCTGATTTATGGATTATTTCTCCTGGGGTTCCTGCAGACGCAAATATAATAAATGAGGCAGTTAATCGAAACATCCCAATAATAAGCGAGATTGAATTTGCAAGCTGGTTTACAAATTCTCCAATTATTGGAATAACTGGTTCCAATGGAAAGACTACTACTACTCACATTTTAAATCAAATGTTTCAGGGCCATAAAACTATTGGAGTCATTGGAGGAAATGTTGGAATCCCATTTTCGGAATGCGTACTAAAAGAAATATTTTGCCCTAATGAAAAAATAGTCTATTTGTTGGAGATTTCAAGTTTTCAATTAGAATTCATATCAAGTTTTTGTCCTTTAATGGCAATTTATACCAATATTTCAGAAGATCACCTCGATAGACATCATTCTATGCAGAAATATATAAAAATGAAAAAAAGATTATCAAAAAATTTTACAGAGAAAAATACTGTCATTTTTAATGTCGATGATGAGATACTCATGTCTATCTTTAATAAAACAGAGTTAAAGACTCTCACATACGGCATTAAAAATAGGAATCATACCTTTTATATTAAAAACAACTCTATACATTATAAGGACTCAAATGATTTTATCATCCATATTAATGATTTAATTATTAAGGGTGAGCATAATATTCTTAACTGCCTCGCAGCGGCCACATGCGCCGATGCTTATGGGATTCGAATAGAAGAAATTGAGAATGCTCTAAGATCATTTAAAGGCGTTAATCATAGAATTGAATATGTATCAACATTAAAAGACGTTGACTATGTTAATGACTCAAAAGCCACAAATATTAATTCAGTTCTTGTCGCAATAAAAGCTTTTACCCGACCTGTTATACTACTTCTAGGAGGCTACAACAAAGGGGCGGACTTCAGGCTTCTAATTCCACATATAAAATCAAATAGTGTAAAAACTGTTTTAACATATGGAGAAGCCGGTGAGCAAATTAAATCTGCATTAGGGGATGCGGTAAGATCATTCAAAATGAGTGATCTTAGCTCTGCAGTAAAAAAAGCTCATTTAATAGCACAGCCTGGAGATACTGTTTTGTTATCTCCGGGCTGCGCAAGTTTTGACCAGTTTAAAAACTTTGAAGTCCGTGGAGATTTTTTCAAAGCGGCTGTAAATAAATTATCACGGTTATGATTGATATAATTATAAAACCATACAACAGAAAACTACTTATATATTTATCATTGCTGGGAATAATTGGTACAATAATGCTCTATAGCGCAAGCTGGTATGAATCATTTCTTTCTACGAATGGTTCCACAGAAATGTTTTTTCTAAAAAATCATCTGATAAGGTTATTAATAGGGATGTTTTTTTTGATAGGTTTTTTACTACTTGATTACAGGGTTTTAAAAGACATAGCCATATTACTTGTTGTGTTTTCAATATTGTTACTCTTTCTAACGAAATGTATTTACTTAATTAACGGGCATTCTTGGTACAAGCCTGCTAGATGGTTGTCTATAGGTCCATTTGGATTCCAAACTTCTGATGTAGCAAGATTTTCTATCATCATATACATGGCTTACTATGTTGATAGAAAAAGAGAAAAAATTAAAAGCATGCAAAATGGTCTTATACCTGCTTTATTCGTATTGTTTCTAATAATGTCATTAATTATAATTCAGCCAGATTATAGTACTGCAATTATGATAGGTTTTTTAGGAATAATTATTCTATTTATTGGCGGAGCTATGCTTTCTCAATTATCTCTTACATGCTCATGTGCTTTATTAATCGGTATACCAGTACTCCTTTCAAGAGAATACAGAAGGCAAAGAGTGCTTTCATTTTTTGGAATTGGGGATAATCCAGATGTGGGATATCAAGCTCATCAATCATTAATTAGCCTAGGCAATGGTGGACTACTGGGAACGGGGTTAGGAAATAGTATAGAAAAAAATCATTTTCTACCTACTCCACATACTGACTTTATCTTTGCTATTATTGGAGAAGAGTTAGGCCTTTTGTTGGGGACAGTACCTGTGATTACTCTTTTTTTATTAATATTCTTTCAAGGTATAAAGATTGCAAAAAATTGTAATGACCCATTTGGTGTTTTTTTATCAGTTGGAATAGTTTCCAATTTTATTCTGTATGCATTCGTTAATGCAGCTGTAGTTACTGGTCTATTACCAGTTACAGGATTACCTATGCCTATGGTTAGTTATGGTGGTTCTGGAATGATAATTAATATGTCTTTAATTGGAATACTCTTGAATATATCAAAGGGAAAAAGAGTAGTTGGAGATAAACGATGGAATTAAAACCACTATGAGAGATTTTAGAATCTTAATTGCGGGCGGTGGTACCGGCGGGCATCTTTTTCCTGCCATAGCAATTGGGGAGGAAATCCTTAGTCGCAATCCACGCGCAAAAATTCATTATGTTGGTTCTATATTTGGATTAGAATCTAAAGTATTCCCAATCAAAGATGTATGGCATACACTTTTGCCAATACGCGGAATACAAAGAGATTTGAGTATAAAAAGTATACTCCGTAATTCATTATTACCCTTTAGAGTTATACTTTCTTTTTATAAAACAAGTAGTTTAATTAATGATTTTAAACCTGATATAGTTATTGGGACCGGCGGATATGCTTCTGCACTTCCATTGCTAGTAGCATCCAAATATCAAAAAAGTATATCCATCATCCTTCAAGAGCAAAATTCATTTCCTGGAATTACCACAAAATGGTTTTCAAAGAGAGCAAAAAAGATTTGTGTTGCATTTGAAGATTGTTTTTCAGATTTACCTGGCAAAATTATTCATACAGGTAATCCAATAAGAAAAGATATAACGAAAGGAAGCAAGACTAAAGGTTTAAAATATTTTCAATTTGATAAATCAAATAAGACAATTTTTTTGTTTGGTGGAAGTCAAGGATCTGCATATTTAAACAAAATTTTAAGCAAAATAATCAAAAATTTTGAAATCGCAAATATTCAGGTTTTGTGGCAAACAGGTGATACAGAATTTTTAAAATATAAAAGGTTTATTTCAAAGACAATTCATGTTACACCCTTTATAAATAATATGGCTGAGGCATATGCTATTTCTGATTTAATAATTTGTCGAAGCGGAGCATTGACTATATCTGAAATAACTGTTTGCGGTAAGCCCTCAATATTAATCCCATTTGCTCATGCAGCTGGGGACCACCAAACAAAAAATGCACAAGTGTTAGTTGACTCAAGTGCAGCGAAGAAAATCTCAGAAAAAAATCTTACGGAGAAAAAGTTACTTTTTTCAGTAATGAATCTAATTCATAATAAAAAAGTTCTGTCTAAAATGAGCAAAGCTTCAAAAGCATTAGGCAAACCAAATGCTACTTCCAAAATTGTTGATCAAATTTTTGATAAAAATAAATGAAATTTAGAAAGATTAAGAGCATATTTTTTGTTGGTATTGGTGGCATCGGGATGAGTGGAATTGCTGAATTGTTGCACAATCTTGGTTTTGATATTTGTGGTTCAGATTTGATTGAAAACGAAAATGTCTCTAGACTTCGAAATATTGGTATAAAAGTTCACATCGGTCATCATCCAAACAATATAAGTGGGTATGATGCGTTAGTTTATTCAAGCGCTATTCCAATGGAAAACTCTGAAATTATAAGAGCTCGTCAAAAGGGCATTCCTGTAATTAAAAGAGCTGAAATGCTAGGTGAATTACTTCATGTTAAAGAAACAAGTATCGCTGTAGGTGGGACACATGGAAAAACTACAACCTCCTCAATGGTAGGCACGTTATTGAACTCTGCAAAAATGGACCCTACGCTAGTTATCGGTGGTTTGGTTCAAAATTTTAATAGCAATTCAAATTTAGGTAATGGGGAAATAATTGTAGCTGAAGCCGATGAATTTGACCGCAGTTTTTTAGCTTTAAAGCCTACTATAAATATTGTAACCAATATTGAGTTGGAGCATACTGATTGCTATAATGATCTTCAAGATCTCCAAAAAGCATTTATACAATTTTGCAAATCAGTTCCATTTTACGGAGAAAGCATTGTCTGTATTGATTCTCCTGCTGTTCGAGAAATATTACCTTATATTGAAAGGCCTATGACTACCTATGGTCGGTCAAGGGATGCGGCCTACCGTGCTGGAAAAATACGATTTAATGAAAATAAATCCACATACACTGTTTCCTACATGGGGGAAAGCCTAGGTGAAATCAATCTAAATGTTCCAGGTGAACATAACGTGATGAACTCTTTGGCAGCCGTTACTTTAGGTTTAGAAATGGGCCTTTCGTTTAATGAAATTCAAAAGGGGATACAAATTTATTCTGGTGTTAGGAGAAGGTTTGAAATAAAAGGTATTCATAATAATATAATGGTTGTTGATGATTATGCACATCATCCTACTGAAGTCAAAGCAACAATTCAAGCTGCAAAAATTGGTTGGGATAGAAGAATCTTAGCAATTTTTCAGCCTCATTTATTTTCAAGAACTAGGGATTTTTACAAAGACTTTGCTTCTGCACTTCAAATTGCTGATTATGTTATTTTAACTGATATATATCCTGCTAGAGAAAAACCAATTCCAAACATATCCTCCAAAATGATATATGATGAAATTCAAAAAACAAAGAAAGATTATTGTGTTTTAGTCGCAGATTTAGACAATTTGAGCGAGGAAATTTTTAAGATTGTAAAACCAGGAGATATGATTCTAACAATGGGAGCTGGGAATATTTGGCGGTATTGCGACTATTTCTACAATGACTTACTAAAACAAAAATAAGGGGAAATTTGAAAAATTTTGACGAATTAAAATCTCTAATTAAAGGAGAAGTTAAGGAAAAAGAAATGATGTCTAAGCATACATATTATGGTATTGGTGGTCCTGCAGAAGCTTTTATAGTACCTAAAGATAAAGAAGAATTAAGTAAAATATTATGTTATGCCCATCGCTACGCGATCCCTGCTTACTTTATAGGTTCAGGATCTAATTTGTTAATTTCCGACGAAGGAATTCGAGGTATTGTGCTGAGTCCAAAAAAAGGATTTAAACAATTTCAATTTAGAGATTCCTCATTATATGCTGAATCAGGAGTGATGCTTAGTAGAATTGTGAAAGAATCAATCAAAAGAAATTTAAGTGGCCTTGAAAGCTTAATAGGTGTACCAGGAACTTTAGGAGGTGCTTTAGTAATGAATGCTGGTGCATTTGGCGGAGAAATATCAAATTACTTACGCTGTGTAGATATTATGGATATGAAAGGGCAAATAATTTCATATAATTCTGGCGACCTTGATTTTGCCTACCGATTTTCTTCTTTTAAGGAAGATGAATTTATTATTTCAGCTAATTTCATTTTAGAAAATGAAGATCCAAAAGTTATTCTTAGAAATAAAGAAAATGCAAATAAGGGACGCAAGACTAACCAACCTTTGAAATTTCGTTCTGCAGGAAGTGTCTTTAAAAATCCAAAAAACTTTGCTGCAGGTTACCTTATTGACAAGGCAGGTTTAAAAGGTACAAAAATTGGAGACGCTGAAATTTCAACCCATCATGCAAATTTTTTTATAAATCATGGAAAAGCATCATCTAATGATGTTTTAAATCTCATTAGGTTAGCTAGGGAAAGAGTTAAAGAGAAATTTGATATAGAATTAGAGCTAGAAATTAAATTAGTTGGATTTGAAATAAAAAATTAGTCCATGATGTTTAGAAGATATATCAAATCAAAAACCAATTTCATTTTATTACCGATTATGGTTTTGGGATATGTTGTCCTACTAGGAGTTGCCTCATGGTGGTCTTCAATATCTAATAATTTAATTTTAGAAGAAATTTCTATATCAAATACAAAATTTATTGAAAAAAATGAATTTTATGAGCTTGCTAGTGAATTTCTTTGGAAACCATTAGAAGATGTAGACCTTACTAGTATTTGTAAAATAATCGAAGAACACCCATATGTAGAGGCTGCTCGGATAAGTAAATGGTACCCCTCAAAAATAAAAATTGAATTAATTGAAAGAGAGCCAATTGCAATTCTAAATGTAGAACCTATGATCCTCCTTGATAAAAATAGTTTTGTCTTACCTAACAAAATAATAAAATCAAATTATAATTTGCCAATTCTTAATAATTTTAATACCAATCTCAATCTTTATCCATCTGGACAAAAAGTTCTTTCTGAAAATGTTGAGAACAGTGTTAAATGGTTACAAAAAATAAAAATTGAATATCCTTCTCTTTATAGTGATATATCGGAAATGACTATGACTTCTAATAACCAACTAAATATTATTTTATCTGAATATCCAACAAGTATATTTTTAGGTAAAGATCAAATTTGGGTAAAAATAGAAATATTAAAAAAGTTTGAAATTGGGTTGTTACCAAAAAAACTATCTGATTTTAAATATATTGATATGCGTTACAATAATCAAGTTATTGCAAAAAAACGAATATTATGAAAATAATGTCAAATAATAATAACCAAAAATTATCGGTGGGTATAGATATCGGTTCGTCTAAAATCTGTTGCGCTATTGGCCGGGTTAATAGCTCTAACACTAAAATTAAATTATTAGGTCTTGCCAAAATTAAAAGTAGTGGTATAAAAAAAGGTATAATAACTGATCGAGACAAACTAATTGAAACTATTGAAAAAGTATTAACTGATGCTGAAATAATGGCAGATATCAAAGTTAAATCTGCTTATTTATCTATTACAGGAGAACATATAAGAAGTATTAATACCCAAGCGGCAATTGCATTAAATAGAATTAATGGAGTGGCGGGAAACGTTACTGAAAGATCTATTGAACAAGCAGACGTTCATCAGGTATTAGATTTAGCCCAGGCGGTTTCTTTGCCAGTAGATAAAGATATCTTGCATACTATTCCACAAGAATATGTCGTAGACAATTTAGAAGATATTAAAAACCCATTAGGTATGATGGGACGCAGATTAGAGGCAAGAGTTCATTTAGTTACAGCTGCATCAACGGCAATAAACAATCTAATAAGTTGTATAGAAGAATTAGGTATAAATGTTGATGGTCTTGTATTCCAGCCAGTAGCCTCAGGTCTTGCAGCTTTAGAGAAAGACGAAATTGATCTTGGAGTTACTCTTTTAGAGCTCGGCTCAAATACAACAAACATTGCCGTATACCATGGTTCCGCACTGAGGCATTCCGCAACTATTCCTATAGGCTCAGATAGCATAACGAATGATATAGCAGTGATGCTTCAAATTCCTAAAAAGGAGGCAGAAAAAATTAAGATCAACTATGCATCTGCTAAATCTTCAATGTCATCAAACCAGTTAAAAATTAAATATCATCCAAATAAAGAAATAAATGCCAAAACAATATCTGAGCAAGAAGTATCAGAGTATGTTGAAGCAAGAATGCAAGAAATTCTTCAGATGATTATTAGAGAAATCTCAAGGGCTGACATAAAAGATCCTTTAACTTATGGAATAGTAACTACAGGAGGAGGAGCTGAGCTTCGCAACTTATCATCACTAATTGAAAAAAGCTTGAATGTAAAGGTAAGAAAAGGAAAACCAACCAAAATTGAAGGTGCTGAAGAGATTGCTAATAATCCTAAATTTACTACTGTTCTAGGGCTTTTGTTGTGGCCCGTTTTTTCAGTTGATCATGTGCAGCTAAACTTCCATAATAGTGGAGGAATAAAAAATTTATTTAAAAAAATTCGACATACCATCGAAGATATGTTTTAACCAAACCAGAAAAATAAGGAGAACATCATGCTATTTGAGTTTGATAGTTTAAGTG
>MDTC01163418.1_pt1 | contig 10000 bp, 6 predicted proteins | sample 811181 | NCBI WGS metagenome assembly MDTC01 (sample SAMN05326644, study PRJNA326480) | marine metagenome | isolation source: seawater | place: Pacific Ocean: North | collected 2011
AGAAAAAGAAAAAGGTATTACAATTCTAGCAAAAAACACTGCTGTAAGATGGGGTGATACAAAAATAAATATTATTGACACACCAGGTCACGCTGATTTTGGAGGAGAAGTTGAAAGAGTCTTAAATATGGCTGATGGAGTTTTATTATTAGTTGATGCATTCGAAGGTCCAATGCCACAAACAAGATTTGTATTACAAAAGGCTATAAACCTAAAATTAAAGCCATTAGTAGTTGTTAATAAAGTTGATAAAGAAAATTGTAAGCCTGATGAAGTTTATGAGTCTGTATTTGATTTAATGTTTGAATTAGATGCTGAAGAATGGCAACTAGATTTTCCTGTTATTTATGGGTCTGCAAAAAACAATTGGATGTCTGAGGATTGGAAAAACCGAACAGATAGTATTGAACCACTTTTAGATTCTGTTATCAAGCATATTCCAAAACCTAAAGTTTCAGATGGAACACCACAAATGCTAATAACTTCCTTAGACTATTCTTCATTTACGGGAAGAGTTGCTGTTGGAAGATTGCAAAGAGGTATTTTAAACCAGGGGGATAATATTAGTTTAGTTAAAAGAGATGGATCTATTTTAAAATCAAGAATTAAAGAATTAAATGTTTTTGATGGATTAGGAAAATCAAAAGTTAACAATGTTAATGCTGGTGATATTTGTGCATTAGTTGGACTAGATAATTTTGAAATTGGAGATACAATAGCAGATTTTGAGAATCCTGAAGCTTTGCCAACAATAAATATTGATGAACCAACAATGAGTATGCTATTTACAATTAATGATTCACCATTTTTTGGTAAAGAAGGTAAATATGTAACATCTAGACATATTAAAGAAAGGCTAGAAAAAGAATTAGAAAAGAATTTAGCAATGAATTTAAAGGAAACTGGATCTGCAGATAAATTTTTAGTTTTTGGAAGAGGTGTACTTCATTTATCTGTACTAATTGAAACAATGAGAAGAGAAGGTTACGAATTACAAATTGGACAACCACAAGTTATTATTAAAGAAATTAATGGTGTAAAGTCTGAACCAGTCGAAGAGTTGATCATAGATTTACCTGAGCATGTTTCGGGAAAAGCAATTGAGATGGTTGCAGTTAGAAAAGGAGAAATGAAAAGCATGGATGCAAAAGGTTCAAGAATGGTATGTAAGTTTATAATTCCCTCAAGAGGAATTATTGGATTAAGAAATTTACTGATTACTGCATCTGCTGGTGAGGCTATAATGAATCACAGATTTTTAGAGTTTCAACCATTTAAGGGCGATATGCCAAAAAGATTAAGTGGTTCATTAATTTCAATGGAACAAGGAACTGCTATTCCATATTCATTGGATAAGCTAAAAGATAGAGGAAGATTTTTTATTCATCCTGGTGATGCTATATATACAGGTCAAGTGATTGGTGAGAACAGCAGAGCAGATGACATTGTAGTAAATGTTACTAAAACAAAGAAACTATCAAATGTTAGAGCTGCTGGTAGCGATGATAAAGTTAAATTAGCTCCACCAATACAATTTGGGCTAGAGGAAGCTTTAGAATATATCCAAAAAGATGAATATGTTGAAGTTACACCTGAAACAATAAGATTAAGAAAAATTTATCTCGATGAAAATATAAGAAAGAGAGAAAGTAAAATTTAATTATTAAAATCACATACTTGAAAGAACTCATAAACATAAATGAAATATACAGAGCTGAAAATAATATTTCTAAAGTTGTTTTAAAATCTAGCTATTCAAAAAATATTTACTATTCTAATTTTTATGATAGTAATATTTTTATAAAAAGAGAAGATGAACAAATTGTAAAGTCTTTTAAAATAAGAGGAGCATTTAATAAAATAATAAGCTTAAGGGATGACGAAATAAAAAGGGGGTTAGTTTGTGCAAGCGCAGGTAATCATGCTCAAGGATTTGCAATAACATGCAGTATCTTAAAAATTAAAGGAACTGTTTTTATGCCTAAATCTACCCCAGATATCAAAATTAAAAGAGTAAAAAAGTTTGGAAAAAAAAATATACAAATTGTTATTCACGGAAATGATTTTTATGATGCTTATGATAAATCTATAGAATTTTCAAAACAAAATGATCTAACATTTATCCACCCATTTGATGATTTAAAAGTAATTGAAGGACAAGCAACATTGTTTTTAGAAATTCTTAATCAATCTGTAGAAAATATTGATTTTTTATTAGTACCAATTGGCGGTGGAGGACTTATTTCGGGAGCAATTAATGTATTTAAACAATTATCAAAAAAAACTAAAATCATTGGAGTTGAAACTGCAGGTGCAAGTTCAATGAAAAGGTCAATACAGAAGGGAATGATAACCGTACTAAAAAAAATTGACAATTTTGTAGATGGCGCAGCTGTAAGAAAGGTAGGAAATATACCTTTTAAAATATGTAAAGAGTATTTAGATGAAATAATTATTGTTGACGAAGGGGAAATATGTAAAACAGTTATTGATTTAAAAGAATATTCAAATATTACTGCAGAACCCTCAGGTGCTATGTCATTAACAGCTTTAAGACAAATAAAAGATAAAATTAAAGGAAAAAATGTAGCCTGTTTAATTTGTGGAGGAAATAATGACAAAAGACGATTGCCTGAAATAAAAACAAGATCAAAAAAATGGATATTAAATAATTTAAAAAATATTTAAATTAGATTTTTTCGAAGAAAGAGTTCCAACATCTTTAACAATAAGAAAGTCTAAATAATTAAGCTTAATTTATTGGGTAAATATGATTACTTTTCTTAATCAATGAGTTTTTTATAGAGTAAAATGCTTTGGTTGGTTTTAAATCCTTGTCATAAATAGTTAATATATTTTTTGGAAAACTTCCAGGACCTTTTTTATTTACTAAACCCCAATGATTTAATGTTATTATACCAGACTTTCTTTTTGCAATTAATGTGTTTACTATATTCATATATGAAATAGACTGTCTGTTCAATACATCAACAGATTTTGGATCTTCATCCCTTAGCCAATAATTAAGCTCCGTAACATGAAAACCCATGCCATTTGAATGACACCAATCAATAAGGTTGGATAAATAATCTAAATCTTTTCTCATTAAACCAACACCGTTTTTATTCCTTAGATGTGCTTGCCACCCCAAACCATCAACTCTCAATCCTTTACTTTTTAAATATTGAATAGTTTCTAAAACCTTTTCCCACATTTTTCTTTCCATACCTCCGTTATGGTTGTAAACTAGCTTAACATTGGGTGCATATTTTTGAGCAATTTCAAAGGCTTTAACTATGTAAATAGGGAAACCATCAGAATTAATACCAATTTGTGTCCATGGATTTTCCCAACTTGAATCTCCAGGTTTTTCGGAAAACCATTCTCCATTTCTTAAAACAGTTTCATTTACAACATCCATCCATTTAACATTAGGTTCATTATTTATTCTTAAACATAGCTCAGTGAAATATTCCTCCATGTTTAGAATTAACTCTTCCTTTGTTCTAGTATCATTTTTTGCCCATTTAGAAGCTTGAGGACTAATTGGACCATGGATTCTAACAGTCAAATTATTTTTATTTGCAAAATCAATCCATTCATTGTGTCTATCCCAATTCCAAACTCCTGGACTAGGATGAATTCTAGTTTGTTTAGAGGCATTTTCTGGAGTTACATAATTAAATTCATCTAAGAATAATTTTTCGACTTTAGAGTTTTTATTTAAAGATGAATATGCAAAAGTAGCTCCAACGTAAAAAGAATCGATAGAATATCCTGAATCTTTTAATATATTTTTTACTAAATATTTATCCTGACCAAAGGATAAAAAGAATCCAAATAATAATATTAAAAAAGATTTTAAAAACTTCAATTTAAAAGAATATTGGTGAAAAGAATAGTAAAATTCCAATAACAATTAAAACCAAAACAACAGAGAGAATAATATCAATTGTTGAATATGAATTTTCTGCATTTAATCTGTCTTGTGATGATAAAGTTCCATAAGATAATCCTTGAATTTTTTGATATTCGGGTTCAGACGTTAACAGCGATACTGAAATACATAATATAACAGAGAATAAAAACATCCAAATAGCCATATAAGAAAAATTAATTGAAGCAAATTCAAATAAAAAACCACTATCAATTAAACCTTCATTTGTAGCTATCTCAGAACCTAATCTTAAAATAAGTAAAAATAATCCACTAAAAAGAGTAACTATAGCAGCTTGAGCATTAACTCTTTTCCAAATTATTCCCAAAAGAAAAACAGTCGTTACGGGTGGTGCTATGTAAGCTTGAACATTTTGAAGATATTGATACATAACTCCTCCTCCAATTTTTTCCATTATAGGAATCCATGCAATTCCTAAAACTACGATAACAACAGTTGCTATTTTGCCAACATTGACTAGGAATTTTTCTGATTTTTCAGGACTAATTTGTTTATAAATATCAATTGTAAATATTGTTGAACAAGAATTAAAAACTGAGGCTAAAGAACTCATTAATGCAGCCATTAATCCACCTGCTACAAGCCCTTTTAGCCCAACTGGCAATAATGTAGTTACTAACATGGGGAAAGCCCTATCAGCTCTTTCTAAACCAGTTTCAGGATCAATCACACTAAAAACCTCAGGGTTTTGAATAGTTAATGCATATGCAATAATTCCAGGAACTAAGAAAATAAGAATTGGTAGAAGTTTTAAATATGCACCAAAAATAGCCCCTCTTCTTCCAATAGTTATATTATTTGCAGCTAAAGTTCTTTGAACGATATATTGGTCTGTACACCAATACCAAATACCTACAATAGTACCCCCAAAAAGTAATCCAGCCCACGGAAATTCTGGATCATCCCAAGGTCTCCACATATTAAAATGTTCAGGGCTGACCTCGATAACGGTTTTTGTTAATTGATCCCATCCCCCAACTTCTTGAAAACCTAAATAAGTAATTATGATAGATCCTGCAATTAAAACAACAGTTTGTAATGTTTCAGTATATACAACAGCTTTCAATCCACCTACAATAGTATAGATTCCAGTAAAAACAACAATTCCAATTGCTCCAACCCAAAAGTCTAAATTTAAAAGCTCTGAAACAACAATTCCACCAGCATAAATAGTAACAGAAACTTTAGTTAAAACATAAGCAAATAAGGAAAAAACAGAAAGAAACCACCTTGATCTACTATCAAATCTTTTTTCCAAAAATTCAGGCATTGTAAAAGCTCCACTTCTAATGTAAAAAGGTAAAAACAACCAGCCTAATAAAAGGACTATCCATGCATGGAGTTCATAATGAGCTAGAGGAGTACCAGATGAAAATCCAGTACCAGCAAGACCTACAACATGTTCTGAGCCAATATTAGATGCAAAAATTGATGCTCCAATCACAAACCAACCAACATTTCTGCCTGCAAGAAAATAGTCTTCAGTATTTTTATTTCTTTGTAGGGCTACCCAAACTGCTACACCGATAAGAATAGCAAAATAAATTCCTAACACTACCCAGTCTAGTCCTTCAAAAATTGATTTTGTTGCTTCCATAATTTACTTTATATAATTAAATAATATATTTTCTATTAATTCTTGTTTCCCACTTTTAAGAGCTAATTTACCATTGGATTTAGCTAATTTATATAAGTCTTCTAAATTCAATTTACCATCCTCAAACTTCTTACCATCACCAGAATCAAAACTTGCATATCTTTTATTTAGCATATCGCTTAATGGAGAATCTGTAAGTAATTTGTCAGCAATAAGTAGAGCTCTGGCAAAAGTATCTGCACCACCAATATGAGCTAAAAATAAGTCTTCTAAATCAGTTGAATTTCTTCTAAGTTTAGCATCAAAATTTACTCCACCACCCTTTAATCCACCAGCTTTTAAAAAAACTAACATTGCTTCAGTTGTTTCCTGAATATTAATCGGAAATTGATCAGTATCCCAACCGTTTTGGTAATCTCCTCTGTTTGCATCAATACTTCCTAGCATCCCTGCATTCGCAGCTACTGTAAGTTCATGCTGAAAAGTATGTTGAGCTAATGTAGCATGATTAACCTCAATATTGATTTTAAAATCTTTATCTAATCCATATTCTCTGAGAAAACCAATCGATGTAGCAGTATCAAAATCATATTGATGCTTTGAAGGTTCCATAGGTTTAGGTTCAATAAAAAAAGTACCATTGAAGCCTTTAGATCTAGCATAATCTCTACACATTTTTAAAAATTGGGCCATGTGATCAATTTCTCTACCCATATCAGTATTTAATAAAGACATGTAACCTTCTCTACCACCCCAAAACACATAATTCTCACCATCAAGTGCAATTGTTGCATCCAATGCTAATTTAATTTGACCGCCAGCTCTTGACACAACATCAAAATCAGGATTAGTTGCAGCTCCGTTCATATAGTGAGGATTTGAAAAACAATTTGCTGTTCCCCACAATAATTTAATGCCAGAGTCTTGTTTTTTCATTTTAATATAATCGGTTATGTAAAGTAGTCTGTCTTCAGATTCTGAAAAACTACTAGCTTCTTGAATCAAATCAAAATCGTGGAAACAGAAATAATCAAAGCCCATTTTTGATATAAATTCGAAAGCTGCATCTGCCTTATCTTTTGCAGATTGTAAAGGATCATTTGATTTATCCCATGGAAAACTTTGTGTCCCTGAACCGAATGGATCTGCACCCTGTCCGCAGAAAGAATGCCAATATGCAACAGCAAACTTAAAATGTTCTTTCATTTTTTTTCCTGCAACTACTCGATCTGGGTTGTAATATTTAAAAGCAAAGGGATTTTTAGAGTCCTTTCCCTCATATGTAATTTTATTAATTCCTTTAAAAAATTCTTTATTTCCAATTGTTACCATAACATATTAGTTTATAATTTTTAATAGATTTTCTTTCCACAAATTGTAAGCATCTAAATATGATGATTTATCATTTTGAGGCTCAAATGATTTAACATAATCATTTTTTGTTATTTTATCTGAATATGAATTAAAATTCTTGGAATCATATCCAGCAGCTCTTGCAGCGCCATATGCACCAGTTGTATTATATATTTCAATCTCTCTCCCTAAGACTGTTGATATTGTGTTAGAGAAGAGTTCAGATTGAAATAAATTATCATTTCCAGCTCTAATTAATTTGGGTACAAAATTATCATTGATTAAAATTTCCATACCATATATAAATGAAAATGCAATACCCTCAAGTGAAGCTCTATAAAGATGTTGTTTTGAGTGTATGTTGAGATTAAGGTTTTTAAAACATGTTCCAATATCTTTATTATTAAACATTCTTTCGCTACCATTTCCAAAAGGATAAACAAGTAAACCATTAGACCCTACTTTGACTTCACTAGCAAGATTATTCATTTCACCATATTCTTTAGCAGATGTGAGATTCTTAATCCATTTATACTGAATACCAGCTCCATTAATACATAAAAGCTTACCAATTAATTTATTAGAATCAGAATAGTTAACATGAGCAAAATTATTTAAGCGTAGTGACTCCTTGGACTTTAAACTATCTGTTAGAGCATATAAAACACCTGAGGTTCCAGCAGTTGCTGCCACTTCACCAACATTCAAAACATTTAAAGTCATAGCATTATTTGGTTGGTCCCCAGCTCTATATTTAATAGGGATTCCTTTTTGAAGACCAGTTTCTTCAGATCCCTTTGATGAAACATAACATTGATCATTAAAGTTTTCTACGATGTCAGGTTTTAAATTATTATCAATATTATAATAATCCAAAAGCCAATCTGCAGTTTTATTTTCTTTAAAATCCCAAAACATACCCTCAGATAGACCATTAATAGTTGATGAAATTTCACCTGAAAGTTTATACGATATATAATCTCCAGGTAATAAAAATTTATATATATTTTGATAAATATGAGGTTCATTTTGTTTTACCCATGCCAGTTTAGAAGCTGTAAAATTTCCAGGTGAGTTTAATAAATGATTACAACATTTTTCTGATCCAATTTCATTAAAAGCAGTGTTTCCAATTTCAACAGCTCTGCCATCACACCAAATAATAGAATTTCTTAAAGATTCACCATTTTTATTTATAACTACCAAACCATGCATTTGATATGAAATACCAACACCAATAATATGCTTTGATAGAATTTGGCTTTCATTAATTATTCTTTTTGTTCCAGAGCATATTAATTGCCACCAGTATTCAGGATCTTGTTCGGCCCATCCATTTGACTTTGAAATAATGTCCATCTCATTTTTTGGTTCTTGAATTAAGTTTACTTTTTCTCCAGATTCAGCATTTGTTAATGCAACCTTAAGTGAAGAACTCCCTAAATCATAACCAATGTAGTACATGTTTTCTATTCTATGATTGTATTTATAGTTTTTATAGAACCATCCTTTTCATGAAACATCTCAGTAACTTTTACATTTCTTAAAAAATCCTTTCCAGAAATTTGAGTATCATGATAAAAGAAATACCATTTATCATCAACTTCTAATGTTGAGTGATGATTTGTCCAGCCTTGAACAGGATTGTTCATAATACCTTGATAAACAAAAGGACCATAGGGATTGTTACTGGTTGCATATACAATAAGATGGGTATTGCCTGTAGAATAACTTAAATAATATATTCCATCTTTCTTGTGTACCCAAGCTGCTTCAAAAAATCTTCTCTCGTGATCCTTTGTTAAAATTGGATTACCTTCTTTATCAATAATTCTTACTGGTTTTGGATCTTCAGCAAAGCTTACCATATCATCAGACATTAAAGCAATTCTTGGTGAAATTGCAGGACTATCGGGTATACCGTTATCTTGAGTTTCACATCCTGATGGAGTATATTGATTATTTTCATCCCATCTTTGAAGTTGACCACCCCAAATACCACCAATATACATGTAGTATTTTCCATCATCATCTTTAAATACACTAGGATCCATACTGTAACTTCCTTCAATAGGATTCTTTTTAGATTTAAAAGGGCCCTCAGGTTTATTTGAAACTGCTACTCCAATTTTAAAAATATCTTCTTTATCTTTTGTTGGAAAGTATAAATAATATTTACCATCTTTTTCAGCAGCATCTGGTGCCCAAAACTGTCTTTTAGCCCAAGGAACATCATCCAAATCTAATGCTACATCATGAATAGTCACTGGGCCCCCAATATAATCCATTGACAAAACTCTATAGTCTCTCATTGCATATTGACTACCACAATCATCATACAATGGATTTTTTTCAATTATGTCATGAGAAGGATAAACATAAATTTTACCGTTAAACACATGTGCAGAAGGGTCAGCAGTAAAAATTTCTGAAACTAGGGGTTCATTGATAAATTTATTTTGAGTAAAACTTAAGCAAGTAAAAAACAAGAAGACGTATACTATTTTTTTCATTTTATTTTTATTTTTTTATTAGAGAAATCTCTCATTAATTTTAATTTTTTGGAATAAGAATTTACTATTTCTGAATATTCTGAATTATTTGAAACATTAAAATATTGTTTTTTATCATTCTCCATATCAAACAACATGTTGTATAATACTTTACCTGTGTTGTGTTGAAGAACTTCGTGATATGAATATTTTTTATCTTGAACAACCTCGAGGGTTTGATATCTGCTGTAAATTTCAGTTTTATGTTCTTTTTCAGGATTTTTGAGAACAGAAACAAAACTCTCACCATGAATATAATTAGGAGTTGTTATTCCAGCAATTTCACAGATAGTTGGATATAAATCTACATATTCAATCATTGCATCACTTTTGTACCCTTTTTTCATCTTTGGTGAAGAAATTATTAAAGGAACATGAATTACTTCATTAAAAGTATGATGTTTGCACCACATGCCATGTTCACCAAGAAAAAATCCATGATCACTCCAAAAAACAATTGTTGTATTATCTTTTAATCCTAATTCTTCAAGTGAATTTAAAAGTTTACCAATCAGAGTATCAAGATAAGTAATAGTTGCA
>MDTC01195547.1_pt1 | contig 9999 bp, 8 predicted proteins | sample 811181 | NCBI WGS metagenome assembly MDTC01 (sample SAMN05326644, study PRJNA326480) | marine metagenome | isolation source: seawater | place: Pacific Ocean: North | collected 2011
GCGAGCGATTGATACCGCTCCTGCCCCGCCGTGTCCCAAATTTCAAACTTGCACGTCACATCCTCCGGCTCCAACCGCACCGCGTGCGACGCGAACGCCGCCCCGACTGTCGCCTTACACTCCGGTCGAAAATCATCTCGCACGTACCTCGCGCTCAGCGCCGTCTTCCCCGCCGCCGACGCCCCCAGGAGCACCAACTTCACCCGCGCGCGTCGTCCTCGCGCGCCCTCGCCGTTCGTCCCGTCGCCGTTCGTCCCGTCGCCGCCGCCGCCGCGCGCGCGCCGTCCTCGACGCCGACCTCCGCGTCGGTCACCGTCCAATCGCACCGCGCCCCCCTCGTCCGCGTCCGCGGGCGCGGACGCGGCGCACCCCATGGCGACGCGCGCGCGCGGCTCTGACGACGCGAGAACGCGACGACCTCGAGCTCATGGCGTCCGACGCCGCGTCGACGCCGTACGACGTCGCGGTGGAGCGCGCGGTGGACGTCGGTCTTCGTCGCGCGTGTTACGGCGCGCTCGCGGGGACGTTCGCGGCGGTGACGCTCGTGCGCGGACCGCGCGCGCGCGTCGCCGCGCTCGCGTTCGGCGTGGGCGTGGGCGTCGGGTCGGCGTACGAGGAGGCGCAGCGCGCGTTCGCGAGCGTCAAGTGAGACGAGACGAGGAGGATGGAGGACGCGCGCGGCGACGTCGGAGGTCGGAGGAACCGCGCGCGGAGGAGGAACCGCGCGAGGGATTCTTTTGCAATGAAATGAAATCTTGAAAAACGTCATCGTCGACATATTTCGGCGCGCGAGACGCGAACGCGAACGCGCGCGCGAACGAACGCGAGGAGTGACATGTTCGGCGCGAGCGGGGAGGACGTCGTCGTCCCGAGGGCGTTTAAGCTGTTGAAGGAGCTGGAGAAGGGGGAGAAGGGCGGGGCCGGGTTACCGCCGTACCTCTCGTACGGTTTGGCGGATGCGGGTGCGCGCGCGAGGCGATGAAACGCGTTTGAAAAGACGCGCGATGATGCGTTCGACGCGCGGGCGTCGGGGGCGAGGGGGACGCGCGCGAAGGCGACGGACGCGGGAGGCGACGAGACGCGGCGCGAGACGCGGATCCGAGGACGAAAACCGCGCGAGGACGAGCGACCGACGACTGACGATGCGAGCGCGGACGACTGACGATGGACGGGCGCGACGCGAGATGCAGATGATGACGAGGACATGACGCACTGGACGGGGACGATCTTGGGACCGGCCGGGACGACGTTGGACATGCGAGTGTTGGAGTTGGCCATCGAGTGCGGACCGTCGTATCCGGAGCAGCCTCCGGATCTGCGGTTTCGCACGCGCGTCAATCTTCCGTTCGTGAAGAGCGATGGGAGGGTGGATCTCAAGACGCTCGGGGTGAAACAGGCGTGGAGACGGAATAATTCGATCGAGGACGCGTTGAACGCGGTGTACCACGCCATCATGCGACCCGAGTGTCGACGAGGCCAGCAGCCGCCCGAAGGATCGCGTTATTGAGCGCCGGTGCGATGAATATAGCGTGATGAAATAAGATACGTAGCGATTAACAGCAGACGCCGCGTGTGCGAGGCGATGATTGTGAACAACGACGGGAAAGAAACGACAGAGGACGATATCTAGGCGGCGGCCAACGCGATGGCGTTGAAGTGAATCGATCCCTCCGCGGCCTCCATGTACTTTCGAATCACCGGCACGCTATCTCGCAACAAACCTTTTCCAGTCGTCGCACCGTGGTACACCGGAGCCTCTTTCCGCCCGTCCAATTCCCACACGCCGCCGTTTGACTCGACCAAGGCGACAAAGTGCAAGTCAACAGGTTCGTCGTCCCGAGGCACCTCAGATTGTCCCTCGACGCTCGCCCCCACGTGCGCCGCCTCGAGCGCATCGTCCTCCTCGATCACTCTCGCCCGCGCGTTCGCGTCCATGCCCGCGCACCTCGCGCGCAAATCTTCAAAGTAACTCTCCGGAGTCGTCGCGCCGGCGCCGTTGAGCGCCGCGTGAATCACGCCCATCGTCCCGCACGCGTTCGACACCGTCTGTCTCGCGAACCACACGTCGTCGACGCTCAAACCACCCGGTGGCGCCGTCCCGGTCACGCGCTCGGTGGCGTCGGTGATGGGGAAGAGCATGAGCACGGCGACGCACGGTTGCGGGATGAAGTCTAACAGTTCGTCGTCGAAACCGAACACGTCGTGGAACGCGAGCGTCGGGGCGAGTCCGAGCTGACGCGCGAAGGCGTTCATGACGTCGGGATTCGCCTCGAGCGGGAGCCAACGCTTGGGCATGGCGCGGAGGGGCGAAGACGCGACGGGAGGGGCGGACGAGGCGTCGAATGAGGAGACCGGAGTCTCCGAGGCGAGGCGTCGGGACGTCGGGACGCGTTCGCGCGAGCGCGGTCGTTCGAGGGACGCATCGGCGATGAGGAGACGGTGATTACTAGTACAGTGTGTGTGTGTAATTATAAGGGTCAAAATAGTCGTGTGGTCTAAGCCGAGTACGCCGTGGCGCCGTCGACGCTCAAATGTTGCGTCTTTCCGTCGTAATTTGCATGAATTGTGGTGCAGGAGTCGCACAGTTCAGACTTCTTGTTTTCACCGGAGGTTTGAAAGTGTACGGATTTCTGTGCGAATGGTATGTCATCCTCCTCCACGCCGTGTTGCTCGGGAGTGTTCGGCGCCGTCTCGGTGCAAACGTGCTTCTCTGCGCGGAGATTCGTGTCGAGCGGATCGATGGCCATCGGATCCGGGATGACGTCCATGTTCCATTGAATGGAATCCAAGTTGCCGCTGAAGAGCTCTTGGCTCGACGCGCGCAGGAGAACGTTCGAATCTGCCGGAACCATCGCGTTCGCGCTGGGTGCGACGAACTCGGGCACCTCCACCTTGACGGCGGCGACGGAACGAGACGCAGAAGTGTCGACGGAGAAATCAAAGTCTACCGCCTTGGGGCACACTTGATCACCGGTCCGCACGTTGCCGTTCCATCGAAGAAGAGACTCGATCGAGGTGAATTCGTCAAACATGACGACGCGCTCTTCGGATGTAGTCTGCGCCTTGTCAGCCTTGTCGGCAGCCTTGGCTTTAGACTTTGATCCGGTGCCGATTTGCTTCTTAAACAGCGTCCAACTCGATTCAGCGAGAGGCAAGAGCTTCTTTCGAATGTCTTGTAAGTCGCGTGAAAGGTCGCTCAGCGTCTTCGGCGCTGGTGCGACTCCGAACATGGCGGCGTCCGCCGCCTTTGGCTTTTTACCCGAGGATGTGTCCAGTTCCGAGACTTTATTGCGTTTCTGACAAGCCTTTTTCGGTACTTCAAAATGCCAGATTCTCGGAGCTTCACTCTCTGCGTTCGTCTCTCTGGTCTGCTTTTCCTTTTTGGTTCGACGACTGAGCGATCGCTGTCGTCGCGACTCGTATATGGCGGACGCGCGAGAGATGGCGGCGGCATAGCCTTGCGTCTTTTTCGCGTCGCGCAACGCGCTGTAGTACTGCTGGAAAGGAAGCAAATCGTGACGATGGAGTCGAGCGATACTGTCGTCGAAGAAAGCAATCTCTTGAAGGTCGTGATCGCCATCCTTCTCGCGTACCGAGCCCGGCCACCAGCCGTGTCCGCGCACCCGTCCCCAGACGAGAGACCCGACGGTGGGCCAACTCGCAGGGAGCGTTTTGAGAATGTCCGCAGCCTTGCCCGGCTGAGGAACCACCAAAGAGACCGATTGATCGACCGGAGCGTCGAGCGCTGGCAAATCACTACCAGTATTCGTCACCGGCGATTCAGCCGGATGTTCCATGAAGTCATCATCCTTGCGAGCCGACGCGCCGTCCGGCGTCGCGAGGATAATCTCTTCCTGGTCTCCGTCGTCGTAGTCGATGTGATGCATCCCAGTGCGCGCGTTGAACGCGGACACGACACCCGCAAAGAACTTTCTCTCCAAAGGCCAGTACACCCGAACGCGTCTCCCCACCGCGGCTTTACCGCCGTGATGCTCCCTTCGTCCGCTCGCTCCGGCGCCCGCGGCTCGCTCAGCCGAGGCCACGGTCGTCGTGGCCGCGGAAATACGTTCGTGGTGCGCGTCGTGTCTTTTGCGATCGCGTCTCCGATCGTCACCGAGCTTTGTTGCGGACGGAAACGCGTCTGAATCAAACATGGTCTTCGGCTTTACCGTTCGCCTCGATTTCCGCAAACCATCCGGCGTGTACTCCACTGCCTCCGATACGTACGCATCGCGCGCATTCAGTTCGCTCGCTGCGGAACCGCGTCGAGAGCTCTGTCTTTTACCATCCGTCTTGTGCCCGGCACCCGCGTTGTGCGCCTCACCGCCACCCGTTGCCGGCTCTTCGAACCCGAGCCCGCTCGCGATGCGTCTTCGCAGCCACTGATTGTTATTACTCGTCGTCGCTCGATCGAACATCTCCACGAACATCGCCTGTAAATCTTTCTGTCCCATTGAACGTAGCTCTTCCCGCGCGAGTTCCACGTCCCCGTCCCCTTCGACGACGCGACTGGAAAACCTCTTCGTCGCCGCGTCTCTCGCCGCCGGCGTCAGCGCTCGCAACAAATCCGCCATGGTCGTCCCTCTCCTCTCCCCGGCGTCTCCGCTCTCGCGCTCGAACCCCGCGCGCGAACTCGGTCTCGAATCATCGCTCGTCGAACACGTCCCACTCTCTCTCCCGTACCCGCGTTCCACGTCTTCGCCGTCGAGATCTTCGCCTTCCAGATCCTCCTCCTCCGACCCGAACGATCGACTCTTCCCGTGTCCTCGCCTCGACGTCACCGCGTTCCCTCGCGCGCTTCCACGACTCCTCGCCTCAATCTCACGCTCGCTCCGCAGTTCGGGCGTCGTCCCTCGCGGCGTTCGCCCTTCCCGTCCCGAGGATTCCGCGCCGCGCGGCGCCTTGACGCTCGCCTTGACGCTCGCCTCCGCCGCGGAAGCCGCCGCGCCCTCGCGCTCGACGACGCGCACCATGACGCGACCCCTCGACCGTTCCCCTCGCCCTCGACCTCCTCGAGTCGCGCGACTCGACGACCGCGACGAGTCGTTCGCGCGAGACGGGACGCGGGCACCGCTCACTGAATGCGCACACGAATCCGCAATCAATTCCCGCGGCGCTGCGAAATCCACGTCGACGACGACGTCGACGCGCGCGCGCGTTCCCGCGTCACCGTCACCGACGCCGACGCTCTCGCGCGCGCGACGATCGTCGTTGACGCGAACTCCACTCGCGTCGTCGCGCGAAGACGACACGGAGGCGTCGAATGGAATCCGTCGTCGCGCGCGCGCGCCGACGCGCTGGATCGCCGCCCGCGCGCGCGCGTGCTCGAGTCCCTTCTCGACGAGTCACGTGACGAGTCACGAGTCGAACGAGACGCGTGTCGCGATCGACCTCCGATCGCGGTCCGAAAAGGGAAGCCGAGGGGAAAAAAGGGGGGGACTCGTGGACGGGTCACGACCGGTGGAGGTGGTCCTTTTCCCGCCCTCGCGGAGACTGGGTGACGGCGACGCGGGGCGATCGCGCGCGCGGGCTGACGTCATCGACGAGGGGGTCGTGGACGGGTCGTGGACGGTCGATCGAACGATCGATCGCGAAAAGAAGAATGGAAGGTTCCAAACATCGCATCGCATCGCATCGATCGATTCGATCGATCGATCGGTGAATGGCGCCTCTCGGGCGTGTGCGGTGTGACGCGACGACGGATGCATCCGCGACGGGACCGCGCGCACTCGTCGTCGACGTCGGTCGCGGTGGTGGTGGTGGCGGCGCGACGCGACGCGACGCGACGCGACGCGCGGGAGTGACGTTTTGATTGTCGGCTCCTCCGTCGTCGCGCGGTGCGTTCGTGGGCGGCGCGATGCGGCGACGAGCGACGCGCGAGGCGATGGCGCGCGCGCGGACGGCGTCGGTGGCGCCGGTGACGGAAACGGCGCGCGTGGGGTCGAACGCGCGCGCGTCGACGAGTGGGAACGCGCGCGAGCGGTCGACGATGACGACGCCGAGCGAAAGGGCGCGGGCGCGGGAGTTGGGGTTGGAGACGCCGAGGCCGGGGTCGAGTTTGCTGCGAGGGTGGTTGGCGCAGGATTACGACTGGACGAGGGAGACGGTGACGAGCGAACTGACGGGGAACGAGAGCACGGAACACAGTCTGGCGGTGCAGAAATCGTATGAGCCAGAGTTGAGCGCGCCGAAAACGGTGGCGAGGTGGTTCGGGGGGAGAGATCCCACGGCGAAGGAGGCGTTGACGCCGTCGACGACGCCGGCGTTGTGGAATTGGTTGTGCGCGTCGTCCATGGAGGGATGGCGGCGGAACATCGCGGTTTTGGGCGCCATCGTGGGTCAGAGTTCGAGTATGAAAGGGAAACCGATCATTTTCGGCACTGGTTCGTCGAGGAAGACGACATTCCTGTACAATGTGCGAAGTAATAAAACCATGGACATCGAGCTCACGCAGCGAGGCGAAGCGCTCTTCGATTACATGATCGCGAACATGCTCCTCATGCAGGCGACGGCGCGCGCAAAGTACTCGCCGATCATGTTTCCGTTTATGCACAAGTTTAGACCCAAGGCGTACATGACGTTGGCGGGATTACCGCGGGATTGGGAAGGTTGGCGTCTTCATCAAATTTTAGCGCGGCGCATGGAGGAATCGGGACGCGTGGTCGAGCAGAGGCCCGACGCGCCGATCACGATCGTGCCGATGAGTGAGATAGAGATTTCGAGTTACGAAGGGTCCATACCGCCGCAGCTCTTCGTCTGGGCGCTCCCGCCGTTGCACAATTCACTGGAGAATCGAAAGTTGATCGAGCGCGACATTCAGACGGCGTTGCGGCTGTCCAAGACGACGGACGTCCGAGTCGTCGTCTGCGGGTTGGAATTCGCGGGACACCGCGGATCGAACGTATCGGTCGGCGATCAGTGGGGCGAGTTCATGACGGATCTCTCCAACGCGACGCGCTCGGCGGCGGTGTCAGAGCACAACTCGCGATTCGCCGACCAGTTGGACACCATTCAGCATCAATGGCTCAACGAGTGGTCGCACAACGGCTTGACTTTACCAGAGGTGACGAAGATGATGGCTGGCGGGGAATTAGATAATTACGGCGAGATGACGAGCGCGCGCGCGCGCAAGTGGTTTGACGAGTACACCGCGCCCTACCTCGGGAAACAACACGATTCGAGATGGTTTTTGATGAATGCCATTTTCGGCGGTTTGCGCTTCATCAATCGTTTGCGCTCGCGAACGAGATCGTTCGGAGATTCAATCGTAGACACGACGCAACACACGCACAAGTTTCTCAGAGGAGAGATGACGGATGAAGAAATCCTTGAGGAGGAGCGTAAACTCATCGCCTTGCACGCCACCGCCGAGGGTCGAGCCAAGTTGTTTCCGCCGGTGACGAAGATTTTCGACGCTTTGCGCGACTTTCGATCGGCGGTGCGCAAAGCCGATCTCAGAGCTGAGTTGAAAGATCTCACGGCGAAAGCGAATGAGATCACGTCGATGCACGACGATACCGATATCGTCAAGGCTGAAGTACTTTTGCGCGAGATGTGGAACACAAAAGGGAAAATTTCCGAGGCAAGCCTTCCGCAAACCGAAGCAGCCGTCGTCGCATTTAATTTCCAGTTGGGGAAATTGGAGCAGATCGCGGCGCTCGGAGAGATGCACAGGCAAGCGTTTTTAGACACAATCAAACGAATCAACGAGTTCGTCGAGAACCCGATGCCGGTGGAGGGAGGACCGCAGGCGTTGGAGGCTCAGAGCGTCGAGATGGAGGAGCTCATCAACGAGCTCTCGTCTCGCGTTCAGGCGCGCTTAGCCGGGAGTGCCTTGCAGGTATCGCACGATAAGCTGGATGAACTCAGTGAAGATGATATTTCAAACGAACTCATGGACGCTTTGCAAATAGACGCCGACGACGTGGAGATCGCGGGTCGAGCGAGCCAGCTTGGACGCGAACGAGTCGCCGCGCTCGCCGCGGCGAGAGATTTATTGCACGCGGCGGAGGACGTCGACCCGGTCAAATTGCGTGAGCGCATCGCGCAAGCGAAAGAAGCCAGTGTCGATGAAAACATTATACTAGGTGCAGAGACCAAGTTGGAAAACCTCGAACGACAGATTCAGGCGTTCATTCGCGCGCATCGCATCACCGATTCACTTCTCCCGGCGCCGACGTCTGGCAGCGATTCCGACAGCGATCGCTGGGTCAACGCCGGACGCAACATCTGGTACAACGAAGCGGAAATTCTCGGCAGAGGTTCTCTAGGAACTGTGGTATTTAAGGGTTTCTACGACGAAGGAGCGGGTAACAGAGTTGTGCGTCGAGACGCCGCCATCAAACGCATTCCCTTACCGCCGGGTGAGCGCGGCGAAAACATGAAGTCGTTGATCGAGCGTGAGATCGCCATTCACAAGCACTTGAACGAACGAAGCACGCGAGCGACGCACATTCTTGGTAGTACGCTCGACGTCGAACGCGGCGACGGTGCGATTTACACAGCCATGGAGTTGTGCGGTGAATCTTTGGCCACGTGGTTGAAAAATGCCGGCACCCAGGGCGGCGCCCCCGCCATCTCGCACACGGAGCGCATGGACGCGGTGCGTCAGCTCGCGTACGCAGTCGAGGACGTGCACGCGGCTGGCGTGACTCACAACGACATCAAGGCTGACAACTGCTTGAGAAGCGCCGATGGAGACTTCAAACTCGCAGATTTGGGTCTCGGCGTGCGACTCAAGGACGTCAACAAGGCGACGGATGGGAACACTTACTCGCTCACGACTTTTGAAGGGTATGGTGTCAACATCGGTTTGCAAGGACGACCGCCGGAGGTATTGCTGAACGCGCCATTAACGCCCAAGGTTGACGTGTGGAGCTTCGGATGTTTGATGTACACCATCATGACTGGTTTCCAGTCGCCGTACAAGCAAGAGAAAAAGATGGACACGTCGAAAAAGACTCGCACACAGGAGATTGATTTGAGCGCGTCCACCGCACTGGACGTTGGTTTCGAGAACCAGCGAATCGTCAAGGGTAAATTCAGTCTCCAAGCGCTCGAAACTGCCATGCTTCCCGCGCATACGACCGTCGCAGCTCGCGAAGTTTTACACCGCATGTTGGATCCCGATCCTCGGGAACGGCCCTCTGCGGCGGAAGTGTGCGAGCACCCCGTGCTCTGGGACGTCGAGGAATGCATGGAAGCGGTGAGAGAAACGTTTGACAGACGAATCGTGAGCGCGCTCTCGGAAAAGGAAGAGGCTGAACTCGCGCAGATCGTCTGGAAAGGCAGACCGGGACAAGCCGAACGCGCGGCGCAGAGTATCCGTAACTGGAAATCACTCGTCGTTCCTTCTCTTTTGACGCGCGCGGAAAAGTACGTCCAGCGCACGGCGGACATGCAACAATCGTGGACGGAAGTGCGCGCGGCGAAAGCCGCCGCCACCGCGCCGAAGGTGAAGAGTCGCAATCGCCGCGGCGGACGTCGACAAGTCGAAGCGCAGCAGTCCCCCAAGCAGCACGAGCCCAAAGATTATTCCTACGGCGATCGGCTGTTCGATCTCGTGCGCTTCACGCGCAACATGCACGAACACCCTCCGCTCGAGGCCGAACGCGCGGAGATGCTCCGCGCACTCGGTCCCAACGTGTCTCTTTTGCTTCGCCCCGAGGACACCAACGCCGACCCGTGGACGTCTTCGCGCAAAATCGTCGAGGCTTATTTCGCGCACACCTTTCCAGATTTACCTCTATTCGCCCACTACCTGCTCAAACGCGAGAGCGCGACCGATGTCTCGGAGACGAATTAAACCTAGCGACTGTAGTATGCATCGCGTAGCCGCGAACCCCGCCGACTCCCCGACGTCTTTCGCCTCCGCGGACGATTGATTGCCCGTCCCTCCTCCCCCTCGCGCACGAGCCGTCGCGACGCACCGTCGCGATCGCGTCGCGATCGCGAGAGACCTTGACACGGGACCGTCTCGCGCGCGCGCGCGGACGAACA
>MDTC01244569.1_pt1 | contig 9998 bp, 6 predicted proteins | sample 811181 | NCBI WGS metagenome assembly MDTC01 (sample SAMN05326644, study PRJNA326480) | marine metagenome | isolation source: seawater | place: Pacific Ocean: North | collected 2011
ACGTGCTCGACTTCGCCGCCATCGAGCGTGGCGCCAAGAAGTACACCCTGCGCCCCGAGGACATGACCTCGCTCATCCGCTCCTCGATCGAGGCGGACCGGGCGCGCATGGAGGCCAACGGCATCGTCATCGAGGTGAACGTGCCGGACGACCTGCCGGTGGTGTGGATGGACCGGGAGGCGATGTCGCAGGTGCTCATCAACCTGCTCTCGAATGCAGCCAAGTATGGCGCAGACGGGAAGTGGGTCGGGGTCTCCGCCCGCGCCGACAACCGGTCGATGGAGGTCCGCGTGGCCGACCGGGGCATGGGGATCAGTACCGAAGATCAGAAACGAGTTTTCGAAGACTTCTTCCGATCGTCGGACCCCGCGGTACGCAAGCGCAAGGGTACTGGCATCGGCTTGACCATCGTGCGCTACATTGTCGAGGCCCACGGTGGCACGATTGCGGTCGAGAGCGCCCCCGGCCAGGGCGCCACGTTCGTCATCAACCTCCCCCTGCAGCCCCCCGATGGGGCAGGAGCCTGACCGGATGCCGAGGATTCTTTTCGTCGAGGACGAGGTCGCGCTGACCGACACGCTCCGCCGATTCTTCGAGAAGGAGGGCTATGACGTCTACACGGCCCGCAGCCGGACCGAGGCGCTGGACATCGCCCACCGCTTCCCGCCCGACGTCGCCACCCTGGACGTGATGCTCAACGAGGGCCCGGAGCCCGAGTTCGACGGCTTCGACGTGGCCAAGGCCCTGCGCGAGGAAGGCTACGACGGCCCCATCCTCTTCCTCACCGCCCGCACCTCGGAGGACGACAAGCTCACCGGCTTCGACCTCGGCGCGGACGACTTCATCACCAAGCCCTTCTCCCTGCTGGAGCTGCGCGCCCGAGTCCAGGCGGTCCTCCGTCGCGCCGGCGGCGCCCGGTCGATGTACCGCTTCGGAACCGTGGAAGTGGACCTCGACAACTACGTCATCCGCCATCCGAACGGGGACGAGGAGCGCCTCTCCAACCGCGAGCAGGAGCTGCTGCGCTACCTCATCGAGCACAACGGCAAGGTGCTCCCCCGCGAGGAGCTGCTGACCAGCATCTGGGACTACAACCCCAACGTCACCACCCGCACCGTGGACACCCACATCCTCAACGTGCGCAAGAAGCTGCGTGACGACGCCAGCAACCCGATGTTCATCGAGACCATGCACGGCGTTGGCTACCGCTTCATCGGCAAGGAAGGCTGATCATGGCCGGCCTGGGAGTCCGACTCGCCGCCACCGGTGCGGCGCTCCTCCTGGGCCTGCTCGTCCCCTCGTCCGCGCACGCCCAGTCCCGGCCACCCGACGCCGAGGTCACCTACTGGGAGGCCCAGCTGGCCATCTCCTCGCGGGGGGATCTCCAGGGCGCCATCGAGCTGTACCGAGGCTTGCTCGCTGACTCTCGCGTCCGGGACGACCACGAGCTCCGCGCCCGGGTCCTCGAGGCGCTGGGCCGCGCCTACTGGAGCCTGTCCGAGCTGGACCTGGCCAGGGAGGCCTTCGAGGCCTGCCACCGCCTCGAGAGCTCCGGCCAGTCCAGCATCAGCCGCAACTGCGCTCACCTCTCCCGCCAGGTCGTGCTCGAGCAGGGCGCGATCCGCAGCCTCCCGACCACCTGGACCTTCGAGGAGGACACCACCCACGGCCTGGTGCTCTTCAGCGAGCAGGGCACCATGCGCCGCGAGGGTGGTCGGCGGGACGGCGTGCTGATCTGGGATCAGGAGCTGGACCCGCAGAGCGTCGCCGATCTGGCCGTCGGCATGGCGATCGACGGTGCGACTCCACCCGCCGGCATGCGGCTCACCGTCCAGAGCCCGATAGAGCGCACGGTCCTCGATCTGGTCGTCGTGGACGAGCTCGGCCGCACCTACGAGGCCCAGACGGTCTTCGGTGCCGACGAGAAGGTCCGCGCCTGGGAGATCGACTTCACCGACATGGAGCCCCGGCTGCCCTCGTGGCCCGCCCTCGACCGCAGCAAGATCAGTGCGGTGCACCTGCGCGCATCCCGGCCGCCCCTGTCAGAAGGTCGTGCACGTCACAAAATCGTGCTGGACGACATCTCCTTCTACTGATTCACTGACGGACTTGGAGGAGACCATGTCCCGTTTCACCGCCTCAGCCGGTGCTCGCGCAGTCCTCGGCGCAGCCCTGGTCCTGCTCGCCGCGTGCGACGGCGCGACCGATGCCACCGATGACTCCGACACCGACGTCGTCCCGCCGTCTCCATGCGAGGTCCTGGGCCTGCCCGAGGTCGCGTTCGACGCCGAGGCGACCGCGGGCACCCACCGCCGGGAGATGGCCGCCGACTTCGCGATCCCGCGGGCGGACGGCAACGGCACGTGGAGCTACGCCGAGTCCTGGACCGGCTGCGACAGCGTCATCGTCCTGCCCCACGACATCGCGATCTCCGGGCTGAACCGGGGCAGCTGGTGGTCGACCAGCGTGGCGGACCTGGTGGCGAAGAGCCCCAAGAACGTCGTCTACATCTTCATCCCCCGTCGCTCGGACGTCGCCAGCACCCCGGGCATCATCGCGGACATGCAGGCCAACGTCGACCAGGCGCTGGCCGGGCTGTCCGACGAGGACGCCGCCTGGTGGAAGGACCGCCTGATCGTCGCCAACGACCGCGCGTACGACATCGGCAACTGGGCGACCGACATCCTGCGCAGCGACGTGGGCTCGAGCGGGTTCGGCATCGACCGCTTCCAGCGGATCCGCGGCCTGGGCAGCTTCGCCGATGTCACCGCGTATGACCCCAACATCACCGCGGGCTGGCCCTGGGAGCAGCGCCTGTCGAGCGCCGCCCACGAGGCGATCTACTTCAACTTCGAGGCCGAGCGGCAGGCGCGCCTGGACGCGGTGGACGCGACCATCATCGAGGGTCTGGACGGCTCGGTCATCGAGCAGTTCGAGGACTTCGACCTCACCCTGCCCGACGCCGGAACCATGGCCGGCTTCGACACCCTCGAGTTCGACGTGCTGATGGAGTGCCCGGACCCCGAGAAGGGCGAGCAGGGCAACTGCGGCGCGTGGGACTACCTGGCCCACGTGTGGCTGTACCAGGGAGAAGGCGAGGACGAACGCCGAATCGAGCTCGCTCGCTTCATCACGACCTACCACCGCGAGAGCCGCTGGGTCGTCGACGCGTCCCAGTCGCTGGCCTTCCTGCAGGACGGCGGGCCGATCCGCCTGCGCTACGAGTGGGCGCCCTCCTGGAACACCCAGCCCACCGGCGTCACGTTCAAGGTCCGGCTGTCGAACCAGGGCAAGGGCATGCGCCCGACCCAGGCCATCCCTTTGTACACCGGCGGCGCCTTGAACCAGGCCTACAACGAAGACCGCGAGCCCATGGACGTCGATCTGCCGTCCGGCGCCAAGAAGGTCGAGCTGTGGGCGATCATCACCGGCCACGGCGCCGAGACCAACCTGCAGTGCGCCGAGTTCTGCAACCACGGTCACCGCTTCACCGTCGGCGGCACCGAGTACTTCAAGGACCACCCCGAGGCTGACGAGCAGCAGGCCTGCGAGCTGGACGTGATCAACGGCACCGTGCCCAACCAGGGCGGCACCTGGTGGTTCGGCCGTGGCGGCTGGTGCCCGGGTCGCGAGGTGCACCCCTGGATCAGCGACGTCACCGCCGACGTCACCCTCGGCGGCAGCACGACCGTCGACTACGAGGCCACCGTCAACGGCAGCGCGCCCAACGCCAACCTCGGCAACATCCGCCTCTCGAGCTGGCTGGTCGTGTACGAGTAGGCTGGCGGCGGGCGCCTACGCGTCCGCGTTCGGGTCGATCCCGTCGACGAGCCGCTGGTGGACCAGCTTCACGGATGCCGCCAGCGCGTCCGGCGGCACCTCCCACCAGGCGACGTCGCCCTCGCTGCCCTGGGTGACGACCCACACCCCGCCCTCCAGCAGCGCCGTCGTGCCCTGCTCCACCAGGTCCATGCGCTGGCCCAGGCTGGAGCCGACCGCGGTGACGATGGCGGCGGGTCCTTCCTCGGACACGCTCGGGTGGGCGTGGCGCAGGTCGGGACCGTGCACGTTGGTGATGTCGACATAGAGCCGCTCGCCGACCCGACGGCGCAGTCGCCCGCCCGCCTGACGGATCCGCTCGATGGCCAGGTCGCGCTCCATGGGACCGATCCGCACCTTGACCAGGGTGTCGCTGCCGGTGACAGCGGTCGCTGCGGAGGCGGGCTGGCGCTCCGGAGTCAGACGGGTGCCCGAGCCCGGTCCGGCAGTGGCGACCGCGCGGATCTCGACGCCGGCGTCCCGGGCCATTCGCACGGCGTCCTCGTTGAGCACCTTGGCCCCCCCGCGGGCCAGGGCGAGCGCCTCCTCGAGAGACATCGCGTCGAGCTTGCGGGCCCCGTCGACCACGCGCGGATCGGCGGAGAAGACCCCGTCGACGTCGGAGCACAGCTCGCACCATGCCGCGTCGAGGGCGGCAGCGAGGGCGATGGCCGTGGTGTCCGAGCCTCCGCGGCCCAGCGTCGTGACCTCGCGCGCGGTGGAGACACCCTGAAAGCCAGCGATGATCGCGACCTCTCCCGCATCGAGCACCGCGCGGAGCCGGTGGGGGCGGACCTCGACGACCCGGGCGTCGCCGTGGGACTCGTCGGTCACGATCCCCGCCTGGGAGCCGGTCAGCGAGCGCGCCGGGATGCCGAGATCGCGCAGGCGGATGGCGAGCAGGGCCATGGCGATCCGCTCGCCGACGCTGACCAGCATGTCCAGCTCGCGGCGATCGGGCGCCGGGGACAGCGAGCGTGCCAGGGCCAGCAGCTCGCTGGTGGTGTTGCCCATCGCGCTGACGACCACGACCACGCCATGGCCGGCGCGGCGGGTGGTCGCGACCCGCTGGGCCACCGCCTCCAGCCGCTCCAGGTCCGCGACCGAGGAGCCGCCGTACTTCTGCACCACGACCGTGTCGCTCATCCCGCGTCCTCCGCGTCGGTGTCCTCGTGGTCTTCGTCCGCGTCGGGCCCCATGGGCAGCCCCCCGCGCAGCAGCAGGCTCTCGGACTCGTCCTCACCGAAGTAGTCGAGCATCTGCACCCGCCAGCGGCTCCACGCCTTGGGCCACAGGGGCTCCTGGGTGCCGTCCACCCGCTCCCCCGCCGCCACGGTCAGCAACAGGCCGCGCTCCCAGCCCTGCGCGTCCCAGGTCTGTCGGGCCCGCGCCGCCACCGCCTTCGCGTCCTCCTGCCCGGTCGCCTCCACCGCCTGCAGGGCCCCCTCGAGCCCGCGGTCGAAGTCGCCGCGATCCAGGTGGTACGTCGCGATCTTCAGCCGGTCGATCGCCTTGTCTCCCAGGAAGGGCGGGATCCGCGCGTGGTCGATCAGCGACTCGACGTTGTCCCCGCTGGTGTCCCGACCCAGGTTCAGGGGCGCGCTGTACTCGATGCGCATGTTGTCGTCGGTGTTCGGGCCGGTGTCGCCCACGAACTCCTCGATCGCGTCGCGCCCCATCTGCCAGGTCGACAGGAGCCGCAGCGAGTCGTCCAGCTCCACCACCCGGAGCTCCGCCTCCATGCCCGGCCAGCGCGCCATGGCCCGCTCCAGGATCTCCCGCCGGGGCTCGAGGGGCGCGTCGCTGCCGAGCAGCACCAGGTCGCCGTCCTCCACCGTCATGTAGAGGCTCACGTGCGGGTAGACCGACGCGAACGTGCCGATCAGCGAGCGCAGATCGTCCTCGTCCATGCCGTACATCTGGATCCACTGCGACCACACCCCGCCCGGACGCAGCCGCGTGCGTCCCATCTGCAGGAACTCCTTCGTGAACAGGTTGCTCACGCCCGAGATCCACGGGTTGCTGGGCTCGCTCACCACGATGTCGTAGCTGCCCTCCGGCGAGAGCAGGAGGTGGTTGCGCGCGTCGTTGTAGATCAAGTTCGTACGCGGATCATCGAGCACATGGTGGTTCTGGTCGGCGAACAGCCGCGCCGCCGGCTCGATGGCGGGCTCGATCTCGACGATGTCGATCCGCTCGACGTCGTCGATGACCGTGACCGAGCCGGCGGTGATGCCGCTGGCGAGCCCGATGACGAGCACGTCCTTCGGCTCCTCGACGTAGGGGAAGGGCAGCAGCGAGACCAGCACCTGGGTCGGCATGTCCAGCGTCGTGCTGGCCTCGACCTTGCCGTTGTTGGCGAGCCACAGGTTGCCGGTGTCCCGGTTGCGCGCGACCGTGACGACGCTGCTCACTCCCTCCTCGTAGTAGAGCAGGTCGTACTGGTTGACCGCGTACGAGAGCAGGCCTTCGCGGCTGTGATCGGAGAGGTCCTTGACGTACTTGTACATGCCGGCCGTCAGCAGCAGCCGGCGGCGAGAGAGGGCGTCCTCGGACACCGGGATGAAGCCGAGACCCAGCAGGGCGGCGCCTACGAGGCCGGTGACGGCGAGGCCGGGGAGTGCGGCGCGGGCGCCCTTGCGAAACGCCCAGCCGAGGAGGAGCACCGCGCCGGCGAGGTTGACCAGGGCGGCGAGCAGCACGGTGCCGTCGATGGCGAGAGTGGGCAGCAGCACGAAGCCGGCCAGCGCCGCGCCCAGCACGCTGCCCGCAGTGTTGAAGCCGTAGATCCGCCCGACTGGACCGCCGAGCGCCTCCGAGGAGCCCAGCACGGCGCGCACCGACATCGGGAAGGCCGCCCCCATCAGCAGCGCCGGCGGCGTCATGATCAGCACCGCCAGCGTCATGGACGCGGACCAGACGAAGAGCGCCGAGTCCCCCGCGCCGAAGGTGTCCGCCAGGGCGCCGAACGTGTCGTAGAGCCACACGTAGGCGAAGGGCAGCTCCGGGAAGACGAAGAGCAGGGCGTAGGACAGCACCGCCACCCCGATCTGCAGCCCGGCGAGCACGACCAGCAGGCCCTTCTGGCCGACCGCGGCAAGGACGCGATCGGCGAGGCGCCCGCCGACCCAGCCGCCGAGCGCGATGCCGATGAGGAAGGCGAGCAGCATCAGGGAGAAGCCGTAGACGCTCGCCCCGAGCATCAGGCCGAGGACCCGGGTCCAGACGACCTCGTAGGTGAGCGAGGCGAAGCCGGCGAGGCCCGCGGCGATGGCGACGGCGAGCCCGCGGGGATCGAAGGCCGCGTCGGGCAGGTCCTCGATGACCGGCGCCTTCTCTGCCCCCCGCGCCCAGCGGTCCAGCGCGATGGCGAGGCCGCCGAGCAGCAGGTTGGACCCCGCGGAGATGAGGGTCGTGGCCCACAATCCGGCGATGGGCAGCAGGATGAACCCGCACAGCCAGGTGCCGAAGACCGCGCCGGCGGTGTTGACGCCGTAGAGCGTGCCGACCCGATCGCCGGCGGCGGCGAGACGATCGGTCGCGAAGCGGGCGAGGAGCGGCAGGGTGGCGCCCATGAACGCGGTGGGCAGCAGGAGCAGGGTGCCGACGAGCACGAACTGCACCGAGCCGAACACCAGCAGCGGCGGCTCCCAGACGCGCCACATGGACAGGTAGAGCGGCGTGACCATCGAGACGAGGAAGGGGAAGACCAGCGCGTACACGCCGATGCCGATCTCCATCCAGCCGTACGCGGCGAGGGGGCGCGCGAGGCGATCGGCGTAGCGACCCATCAGGAAGCCGCCCACGGCGAGGCCGGCCATGTACGCCGCCAGCACGGTGGCGATGGCGAAGGTGGAGGTGCCGAACACCAGGTGCAGCTCGCGCGCCCACAGGGTCTGGTACGCGAGGCCGGTCGCGCCGGAGACGAAGAAGAGGGGGAGCAGGGCCAGCTGGGCGCGCTCCCGGCGCATGCGAGCGACGAAGGGGTCGGTGGCGTCGTCGACGTTCATGCTCGCATCGGACACCGGGGCTCCACGCAGGGTCCCGCCCCATAGCCTGCTCCCGCCACGACGACCGCGCCCACCCGCTCGGGTTACCCTCCGGCGACTGCGGAGCCCGTGCCTGTGATGTTCCCCCACGACAAGCTCGACTGGACGCTCTCCCGCCTGGAGCGCCACCTGGACGCCTCCCCCGATGATGTGGTTGCACGCACTGAATACGCGAGTGCGTCACTCTCGCGGGCGTGGTTTCACGACGGTGGGGAGCAGTGGGCGAACACGGCCCTCACCCAGGCGCGCCGCGTCCTGCACCACGACCCGGGCAACGCGACCGCCATGGTCATCGCCGGGCTGTCCCTGGCGCTCATGGACCGCCTCGACCCCGCGGAGCGCTACCTCGATCAGGCCGTGCGCATCGAGCCCGAGGCGGCCCTGGTCCACCTCGCCCTCGGGGAGCACCACCTGCGCTCCGGCGACCGCCACCAGGCCGTGCGCGAGTTCGAGTTCTCCTGTCGCCAGGCCCCCGACGCCTGGGAGGCCCATGCGCTGCTCGGCCTGCTCCTGCGCCAGCGCGCCGCCGCCCTCGGCCATCCCCCGCGGGTGCTCGAGCGCAGCCAGTACCACCTGATCGCCGCCCTGCAGAACAACCCGTCGTCCACGTGGAAGCCCAGGTTGATCCTGGAGCTCTCCCTGGCGTGTCTGCAGACCGGTCGCTTCGCCGACGCCCACAAGCTGCTCACGAAGCTGGTCGAGAACCCCAAGCACAGCGCCAAGGCCCGCTACCACCTGGGTCTCGTGGCCATGCACATGGGCAAGTACAAGAACGCGGTGCTGCACCTGCGCCAGCACGCCCAGGAGCGCGGGGAGCACCCCCACGTCTACGCCCGGATCGCCGCCTGCTACCTCCAGCTCGGCGAGCTGCGCAAGGCGCGCGAGGCCTGCAACCACGCCCTCGCCCTCGAGCCAGGCCACGTCGAGGCCCGCTACACCCTCGCCTGCACCCTTCTCGAGGAGGACCGGGTCGACGAGGCCGTGCGGCTGTTCAAGGAGATCCTGCACGACGCCCCCGGCCACCTGCCCGCCTTCCGCGAGGTCATCCGCATCCGCCGGGCCGCCCGCGACGTCGACTGGCTCGTGCGCGCGCTCCGGGCGGAAGTCTCGGCCTACGATCGCCTACCCCACGCCATCGAGGACGACCGCGGCGAGACCGTGCGCCCCCGTGAGGCGACCCGGGCCCGCATCGACCTCATCATCGAGGGGCTGTCCGAGGTCGGCGAGACCCCGGAACAGGATCTGCTCGACCTGCTCGCGCTCACCACGGACGAGGGCCTGCGCGCCCGCCTGTGGGAGGCCGCGCTGGACGTGCTGACCGGCGCCCGCGCCCGCGACGCCGTGCGCTGGCTTCGGGAGCCTGGACGCTGGTTCTCCGCCGAGCGGGGTCACGAGGTGGTGGCGCTCGCCCGGGCGCTCCCCGAGGACGCGCTCAAGCACGGCCTTCAGCTCTCGGAAGAGGACCTCCAGCGCGCCGCGGTCGACCGGCACGGTCCCGCAGGCGACGTGATCACCCACCGCCGCCACGTCGAGGTCGAGCGCCAGGAGGCCCGCAGCTGGCAGGCGCTCCTGCTGGTCGCACTCGGCGAGCACGGCAGCGACAGCGCGCGCAACCTGCTCGTGCGCTGGGCCACCGAGGCCGACCCCGAGCTCGCCATCGCCGCCCGCGCCGGACTCGGCCTCGCCGGCGATCCCCACGCGCTCTCCGCCCTGCGCACCCAGGCCCGCGACCCGGGCAGCCGGGCCACGGTCGATCGCCTGGAGACCGCGCTCAAGCCCGCGGCCGAGCGCGCCGGCTACCGCCCTGTCTCCGACGACGAGGACCACACCTGCGCCACCTGCGGCCGCCGCAGCGGCGAGGTCGACCACATGATGGTCCGCGGAACCACCGCGATCTGCGATCGCTGCCTCGCGACGGTCGCCCGGCGCCGCCACGAGCTGCAGACCGACGATCCCCGCGTCGTGTGCGCGCTCACCGGGCGCTCGCTGGTCGACAGTCGCGCCGTGTACGTCTTCAACGGCGTCGCCATCTCCGAAGAGGTGGTCGAGCACAGCCTGGGCCTCGCGGAGCGCGAGGAGGTCGACCGCTTCCTCGCCGGGTGGTAGCGCGACAGGGCGGTGTTCTCGCAG
>MDTC01153406.1_pt1 | contig 9997 bp, 7 predicted proteins | sample 811181 | NCBI WGS metagenome assembly MDTC01 (sample SAMN05326644, study PRJNA326480) | marine metagenome | isolation source: seawater | place: Pacific Ocean: North | collected 2011
AATGCATCATCATAATATCCATTTTGATAATATATCTTTATCAGTCTCGCAACTCCATTATAATCTTCTTTTTTATCTGGATCATAAGCTATTAGCATATATTTTGCACACTCTTCAACATTATCTAATTTGAGATATATAGAAGCAAGAAGTAAATTTGGATCATCCCAATTAGGATTATTTTTAAGAGCTTTATTTGCATATTTTATAGCCTTATCAAATTTTCCTATTTCATTATATTTAACTGCTTTTTTGTAATTTTTAAAATCAAAATTTTGAGTATACAACAAAAATGGAAATAATAGGAAAAAAATAATTTTCATGGCATGTTCATGTATTTATGAGCTTGTAAAGATATTTTCCAATCATTATTTCTCATAACATAATCAGTAATAAATGGTAAAATCTTTTCTCGTTTACTCCACTCAGGCTGCAAATATAACTTACAGTCACTAGATAACAAATACCTCTGTTTCTCAGCCCATAAAAGATCTCTCTGACTATTGATTATTACTTTTAACTCATTGGAAATAGGTTTAATTTCTTTTAAGGCAGGTTTATTTTTTTTTGGTGAGAGACAAATCCAGTCAAAATCACCACTTAATGGATAAGTTCCTGACGTTTCTAAATGAATTTGATATGAAAGAGATTTTAAAGATTTTGTTAAATAACTTAAATCCCACATTAATGGTTCGCCACCAGTAATTACAACAGTATCAGTATTATATTTTTTAATTTCATCAACTATAGATTGTACTGAAGTTAATTTATGTTTACTTGGATCCCAACTTTCCTTAACATCACACCACTGACAACCAACATCACAACCTCCTATTCTTAAAAAAAAAGCAGGTTTTCCAGAAAAAAAACCCTCACCCTGAATTGTGTGAAATGCTTCCATCAAAGGAAGATACAAACCTTCTTTACTTTTATTTAAATTATTTATGTTCATCAAGACAAAAATATATAAATTGTTAAGAAGAATATTATCTTTGTATGATATAAATACTTAAAACTCATGAAACAATTAATTGAATGTGTGCCTAACATATCAGAAGGAAGAGATTTAATAAAAATAAATACAATTGCTGAAGAAGTAGAGAAATTTCCTGGTGTAAAACTTTTAAATATTGATCCTGGAAAGGCAACAAATAGAACAGTGATAACATTTGTTGGTGAACCTCAATATGTAATTCAAGCAGCATTTATGTTAATAAAAAAGGCTCAAGAATTAATTGATATGCGATTACATTCAGGAGAACACCCAAGAATGGGAGCTACAGATGTTTGTCCTATAGTACCAATTTCCAATATTAGTATGGAAGAATGTATTGATTGGGCAAATATACTTGCAAAAAGAGTAGGCGAAGAACTGAGTATTCCTGTTTACCTTTATGAATCTGCTGCAAAAGAAGAAAAAAGAAAAAATTTAGCTAATTGTAGAAAAGGTGAATATGAAGGTTTAGCAAAAAAAATAATCGATTCCGCTTGGAAGCCAGATTACGGGCCATGTAATTTTAATGAAAGTATTAAAAAATCAGGTGCAACTGCTATTTCTGCAAGAGATTTTTTAGTAGCATATAATATCAATCTAAATACAACATCTACTAGAAGAGCAAATGCAATTGCATTTGATATTAGAGAAGCAGGAAGAATAAAAAGAGAAGGAAATAAATTAAATGGTAAGATAATAAAAGATAAAAACGGAAATCCATTAAAACAGCCTGGCTTATTTAAATATGTAAAGGGAATAGGTTGGTTTATTGAAGAATATGGAATAGCACAGATATCTTACAATTTAACTAATATAAACATATCCCCTCTTCATAAAGTTTTTGATAAAACATGTGAACGAGCAAATTATAGAGGATTGCGAGTAACAGGATCAGAGATAATAGGACTTGTACCAAAAAAAGTCCTTGTAGATGCAGGCCGTTATTTCTTGAAAAAACAAAATAGATCAATTGGAATCAGTGAAAAAGATATAATGAAAATCGCAGTTAAAAGTCTTGGCCTTGATGAGTTATCTCCATTTAAATTTGAGGAAAGAGTCATTGAATTTATGATTGAGACAAATACATCTCCACTAATAAAGATGTCTCTAGAAGATTTTGCAAACAATACTGCTTCTGAAAGCCCAGCTCCTGGAGGTGGTTCTGTTGCGGCATATTGCGGTTCATTAGGAATTTCTTTGGCTACAATGGTTGCAAATTTATCTGCTCATAAAAGAGGATGGGATGATAAATGGGAAGAGTTTTCTCATTGGGCAGAAAAAGGAATAAAATTTCAAAAAAAATTATTAGATCTTGTTGATGAAGATACTAGTGCATTTAATAAAATTATGGATGCATACAAACTTCCAAAAGAAAATAGTTTACAAAAGAAAAAAAGAGACAGAGAAATTCAGAACGCAACAAAAAATGCAATACTTATTCCTTTTAATGTAATGGAAATATCATATAATTCTATGAATGTTATTAAGAAAATGATAGATATTGGCAATCCAAACTCAATAACTGATGCAGCAGTTGGAGCTTTATGTGCTAGAACTTCAGTGATAGGTGCATTTTTAAATGTTAAAATAAATTGTAAAGATTACAATGACAAGAAATTTGTAAAAGAGATTATAAAAAAGGGTGAAGACATCATTGAAAAAACTAAAAAAATAGAAGAAGAAATACTTAATTTAACACATGAAAAAATTTAAATATTTGTAGTGAAAACATATATATTTAAAATAATTTTATTAACGCTTTTATGTTCATGTTACAGTAATAGTAATTCCAAAAAAATTCAAGAGGAAGATAATACTTTAAATCTTGATTTAATAAAGGAACCTTGTGATTGTGTAAAACCAGTCATAGATTTAACTTCCCAAATGTATGATTTAGTTGAAGAAAATAATTGGAAAACATTAAATGGCAATTCAAAGTATTCTAAAGATTACATGAAAATAAATAACATGTTAGATGAAATTCAGTTAAAATGTGAATCGATTATTAAAGATAACAAATACAAAGGATTCAATTATAATGAGTGTGAAGAATTCAAAAGATGGGAAAAAAATTTTAAAGATAAAGCAACCAAGCTTTTTAACTGGCAGCAAAACACAACAAACAATTACTAAAACAAGAGTAGCTAAACCAAAGCAGTCATACATTCAGCCATTAGCTTTCCAATATCTGCTGGAGAATCAGAAACTACTATACCACATTCTTTCATAATTTTCTTTTTTGCCTCTGCAGTATCATCAGAACCTCCAACAATAGCACCAGCATGTCCCATTGTTCTGCCTTCTGGAGCTGTTTGACCAGCAATAAAGCCAACGACAGGTTTATTTCCATGTTCTTTTATCCACAATGAAGCTTCGGCTTCTAATTGTCCACCTATTTCCCCTATCATTACTATGCCATCAGTTTCGGAATCTTGCATAAACATTTTAACTGCATCTTTAGTTGTAGTCCCAATAATAGGATCACCTCCAATACCAATAGCAGTAGAAATTCCTAGACCTGCTTTAACAACCTGATCTGCTGCTTCATAAGTTAAAGTTCCGGATTTCGAAACAATACCAATTCTACCTTTATTGAAAACAAATCCTGGCATAATTCCACATTTTGCTTCTCCGGGAGTTATTATACCTGGACAATTTGGTCCTACTAAGACACAATTAAAACTTTTTAAGTATTCTTTAACAATGATCATATCTTTTGTTGGTATTCCTTCCGTAATGCAAATAATAACTTTAATTCCGGCTTCAGCAGCTTCCATAATAGCATCAGCAGCAAATGCGGGAGGGACAAATATGACAGAAGTGTCAGCTTGTAATTCAATAACAGATTGACTTACAGTGTTAAAAACAGGCTTACCTAAATGATTGGTTCCGCCTTTTCCTGGAGTCACACCACCTACAATATTTGTTCCATATTCAATCATCTGCTCTGCATGAAACGAACCTTCATTTCCAGTAAAACCTTGTATAATTATCTTAGAATCTTTGTTAATTAAAACACTCATATATTTTTTTTATTTGCAAAATTATGTTATTAAAATTATTGACAAAGAATTTTCAATACTTTTGTAGAATGAAATTTATCAATTCCAATGATACGATCTGCGCAATAGCAACTGGAGGATCAATGAGTGCAGTTGCAGTCATTAGAATTTCTGGATTAAATGCTATTGAAATTGTAAATAAAATATTTAGTAAAAATATCTCAACAGCAAAATCACATACAATTCATTTTGGAACAGTTAGAGATAAAAATAAAATAATTGACGAAGTTTTAGTTTCAATATTTAAAAATCATCGGTCTTACACTGGAGAAGAAAGTGTTGAGATATCGTGTCATGGATCTGTATTTATACAACAAAGAATTATTCACTTATTAATTAAAAATGGCTGTAGATCTGCAGAACCCGGAGAATTTACCCTACGTGCATTTCGAAATAATAAAATTGATTTATCACAAGCTGAATCTGTAGCAGATTTAATTGCATCCGATAGTGTCTCAACACATGTGACTGCAATTAAGCAATTAAGAGGAGGTATATCAAAAAAACTTTCTGTTTTAAGAACTGAACTTATTGACTTTGCGTCTTTAATTGAACTAGAGTTAGATTTTTCTGAAGAAGATGTTGAATTTGCGAATAAAAATAAATTAAAAAAACTCCTATGGAAAATAAAAAATGAAATTGAAGATCTAATCAACTCCTTTGAAATTGGAAATGCTATTAAAAATGGTATTCCAATTGTAATTTTGGGTGCTCCAAATGTTGGAAAATCTACGCTACTTAATTGCTTAGTTGATGATGAAAAAGCTATAGTCTCAAATATTCCTGGAACAACAAGAGACTTAATCGAAGATGAGATTTTTTTAAAAGGAATTAAATTTAGAATAGTTGACACTGCTGGTTTGAGAAAAACAACTGATGCAATTGAGAAATTAGGCATTGAAAAAAGTATTAAAAAAGCCAAAAAATCTTCAATAATTATTTACATAATTGATCCCACACAAAATATAAATGTTCAGCTAGAAGGCTTAGAAAAAATAAAAAAACTAACAGAAAGTTATATACTAACTGTAGTTAACAAATCTGATTTAAATACTAAAATTAATCCTAAATTAAAAAATTTAGTTTTTATTTCTGCTATAAAAAATAAAGGAATTGATAATTTAAAAAATACAATTGTTAAAAGAGTAAATAGTAAAAATAAGTTTACAGATAAAACTACAGTAACAAATATTAGGCATGTTAATGAACTGAAATTAACTCTTAATGAAATTGAAATTATAATTTCTGGGGTTGAAAATAATATAACAAATGACTTTCTATCATCAAACATTCGTCAATCTCTATATCATCTTGGAGTAATAACAGGAGAAGTGACAAATGACAAAATCCTAGAAAATATTTTTGGTAAATTTTGTATCGGAAAGTAAACCCCTATCCCACTCTCATATTTTATATGTGATGAGAAGGCAAATTATAATATCCTTAAAAATGATTAAGTTAGCGACTTTAAAACAATAGATTAACAATGAAAAAAAACTACTAATATTACTTTGCTTGCCATTTTTACATGCATAAAAACAGAACTATAGAAAAAAACTAATCATCAAATAATATTGCACAAAGAAATAAAACTAAGTAAAGTTATCAAACAAACAAGAACAAAATATCTATAACTCCAAAACAACTGTACAGTTTTAAATTTCCATGAAAAACGCCATAAATCAATTGTAAATGAACTTGGAAATTCATTCATGCCATCTGCAACTATATTTACGTCATTTTTAACCTGACAGATATAGTCAACACCATATATTTGATTTAAATATTTTTCTCCAAACCTATCTCCTAAAAAACCTCGTTCTACATGAGTAAATGGTAAAATCTCTTCAGCATAGCCTTTTTTAGATAGTTCTTGATAACCACATGAAATAAAATTATTAAAATTATCAAATTGATCATTACATATTACTTGTATAGAAGATTCTGGAAAATAGTATTTATTAGCCCAAAGAGCTACCCAGCCTTCTTCTAAATTATTAATGTAGTTCATTACTCTATTTGAAATCAAAAAAGCATCAGATTCAATATGAACAATTTTACTAAATCCATAAATCTCAGCTATTTTAATGCTCATACAAAAACTCCTCCACCATCCTTCATTATTTGCAGAATTGTGAGACCAATTCTGTCCTTTTCTATCATTAAATGAAAAGATTGTAATTTTATTTGATTCTCTGTAATGAATCTTCTTATTTTCTATGTAGATATTTATTTTTGGGTCATGAATAAGATCTAAATTAGACGAATCATCAATTAAAAAAAAATGTTTATCGATCATAAGATGATGACTACTGTAGTAATCAATCCATTTTTTATACCTTTTTAGGTATAATTCTTTATTATCAAAAAATGATGTGCAAAAAACAAGAGTTTTCATGTATAAAGATTTATAGTAAGATCAACAAAAGTAAATATTAAAAAAAAGTACGATACTTTTTGCCAAATTAAAAATAAAAATCAAATTAAAAAAATTCACTAGAATCTGTAGTATAAATTAGATATTTAGTTGTTATTTTTGCATAATATTTATAAAATATTCCACTACAAAATATGAAAATTCGACAAATACTAATTATAACGTCCAGTATGATTCTTTTATTTTTATTTATTCTAACTGGCACACTTTCTTATGAATCAGGAAAAAAGTTTGGTGTTGAAAATGCTGAAAAAATAAGATCTGAAAATCAGTTAAAAACTGAAAAATTTACAAAAAAAAGAAAAACTGTTCTTGTATCTAAAGTAAAGAATAAATTAGTCAAAAATAAAATTAAAAGTTCTGGAAAAGTTTGCTCATCAAACAATATAACAATTTTATCAGAAGTTCAAGGAAAAATTTTTGGAATTAATGATATTAACGAAGGAACAGAATTTAATAAAGGAGATATAATTTGTCAAATTAAAAACGATGACTTTAGACTTCTCTTAAGATCAAAAAAAAGCAGATTCTTATCATTGCTATCTAACAATCTAATTGATATTAAAATTGATTATAATTCTGAATACCCAAAATGGTTAAATTATTTTAATAGCATTGATATTAATAAAACATTACCTAATCTTCCTGTAATGAAAAATGAAAAACAGTTTATAATAAACCGTTTAATTTTAGCTGATTTTGAAGCAATTAAATCTGATGAAGTAAGGCTCAACAAATATTTTATTAAAGCACCATTTAATGGTATAATAACAAAGTCCTACACTGACATAGGAGGCAATGTAAATGCAGGTAGTCCTATTGTTGACTTCATAAGAAAGGATAATTTAGAAGTTGAACTTGCAGTAAATTCTAAAGAAATAAGCCTCATCAAATTAGGCGACGAGGTTAAATTTAACGAATCTGGAAAAATTTACAATGGTAAAATTATCAGAATGGGGAAAAGTATTAATAGTAAAACTCAAAACTTTTCAGTTTATTCTTCTATTTATTCTAATAATAATGTTTATGACGGTATGTTTTTAGATGGAATTATTACAACATTAGGATCAGAAGAATCATTTAAAATTCCTAAAAGAGCTGAAATTGAAAAAAATATAATTTTCATTGTCGAAAATGACAAATTAAAAAAACAAGTAATTAACATTATTAATGACGAAGGTGATTATTACATTGTTGATAATTTAAAAAACGGACAGCTTGTTGTTAATGAACCAGTAATTGATATTAAAGAAGGCACTATTGTAAATACAATTTCAAATTAGATGAAAAAGTTAATTGCTTATTTTATCAAGAATCCTATTTATGCTAATGCAATAATTATTGTAACAGCAATAGCAGGTATTCTTAGCTTATCACTAATGCCAAAATCCTTTTTCCCAGAGCTTCCTCCAAACAAGATTTATATATATGTTACATACCCAGGAGCCTCACCTGTTGAGATTGAAGAAGGTATAACAACAAGGGTTGAGCAATCATTAAATGGCATAGAGGGTATTAAAGAAATAACATCATCATCTTCAGAAAATCTATCTAGAGTTACTGTAGAAATTTATGAAACATTTGATATTGACGAAGTTTTACAAAATGTAAAGAACTCTGTAGATGCTATATCCTCATTACCTAAAGGAGCAGAAAAACCTGTTGTTCTAAAACAAACAAGTAGAGGAATGGGAGGAATGGGAAATATGGTTGGATTCTATTCACTAACTGGTCCAGATGATCTCTGGTTATTGAAAGATAAAGCAGACGAAATTGAACAAAAATTATTAAATAATGATGAAATAAGTCAAATTGAAGTTGTTGGTTATGCCCCAATTATTATTTCTGTAGAAATTAATGAAACTGCTTTACTTCGCCATAACATCACTTTCAAACAAGTTAGCAATGCGATTAGAAGTTCTAATTTGGATATTTCAGCAGGAAATATTAAAACTAGTAAAGACGAAATTATTATTAGATCTAATAATAGGAAAACTAGTGTAAAAGGAGTGGAAAATATTGTTTTATATTCTGAGAACAATGGTGATATCTTAAGATTAAAAGATATTGCAAAAGTAGAAATCAAATTTTCAGAAACACCTATACAAGGCTTTGTTAATGGACAAAGAGCAATAAACTTTATCATAAAAAAAACACCTGAAGAAGATATTAAGAAAATAGCAAATGAAGTTCAAGATTACATTAAAAAATTTAACAAGGAAAATCCAGATCTTGAAGTAATTACATTATTTCAATTTGCTGACATGCTTGATCAACGTATTGAAACGCTAAGCAACAACCTAATTTTAGGTCTATTACTTGTTGCTATAATACTGGGACTATTTCTTTCATTTAGACTATCACTTTGGGTTGCATTTGGAATACCTTTCTCATTTATTGGAATGATATCAATTGGACTTATTTATGGAATGACAATAAATATGATTTCATTGTTTGGAATGATATTAGTTGTCGGTATTCTAGTTGACGATGGAATTGTAATCGCTGAGAATATTTACTCTCACTATAAAAAGGGTAAAAATCCCATGAAAGCAGCTCTTGATGGAACAATGGAAGTTCTAACACCAGTATTTACATCAGTTCTAACAACAGTTTTTGTTTTTTCAACATTATTATTTGTTGGAGGACAGATGCAGATGATGCAAGAAATGGCATTTAGTGTTGTTGCTGCATTACTATTCTCATTGATAGAAGCTTTTTTAATTTTACCAGCACACCTATCATCAAAGAAAGCTCTTGAAAACAAAAAAATGAATCCCAAAATAAGATTATTTCTAGCAATCATTATTGCAGTGATAGCTGGGTATTTATTAACTCCAGATTTTGATGTTAACTTTTTTAATAATATTCATTTTTTTCTGATTCCAATATTAATTTTTGCTTTCGTGTTAAAATGGGATTATATAAAATTTAATGCGGAAAGATTTGTGATAATTTCAAGAAAATTTTACGATAAGTTAAATAAGAGAATAATAAAGAATTATAGAAGAAATGTATGGATTCCTTTAATTTTAATAATTGGTGTAGTTATTTTATTACAAACAGGAGTAATTAGGTGGACATTTTTTCCATCTGTTCCTTTTAATGAAGTTAAAGTTGAATTTGCATATAAACCTGGTGAACGAGAGTTTAGAACAGAAAAATTTGCCTGGTATATCGATTCAATAGTTAAGGATTATCATTCTGAGCTTATAGACAAATACGGTGATAGCATCTTTACAGACATTTCAGTTGGTATCGGATATACAGAAGATTTAGGTTTATCTGGAGCGCATGTAGGTAGCATTAGAATTGCAATAAAAGAAAATCAAAAAATATCAACTGTTGATATTTCAAATGAATTACAAAAAAGAATTCATCAAGATTCAATAGCAGTTATGGAAAAAATTTCAGTAGGCGGGTTTCAACAATTTGGAAAAGCTGTATCAATATCTTTACAATCAGACAACGATGAGGAATTAAAGAAAGCTGCAGAATGGTTAA
>MDTC01047035.1_pt1 | contig 9996 bp, 7 predicted proteins | sample 811181 | NCBI WGS metagenome assembly MDTC01 (sample SAMN05326644, study PRJNA326480) | marine metagenome | isolation source: seawater | place: Pacific Ocean: North | collected 2011
GGCAAGCCTTGCCCAAGTAAAAGCGGAAACCGCTCCGAAAGCCATCGCGTCGAAGCCTGAGACCTTCCACTGGGAAACCGGGCCCGGTTGGTTTGGCGAACGAATCAAGCTCCCGCCCAGCTTCTCTCCCACCATGTCGTGGAAGGGAATTGAGGAAATCCGCTTCGCTCCCGGCATGTTCAAGGCCGACCGACCCGACTTCTTCAGCTACGCCCTCGTCTTCTCCCTCGAACCCGAAGCCGACGTCTCACTAGCCGGGCTCAGCAAGCAAATCCTTCTCTACTACCAAGGCCTCTCCTCCCGCGTCTCCGCCGGCAAGGGTCGCAAGGTGGACGTCTCGAAGTTCACCATCGACCTCAAGCCCGCCAAGGATCTCTCTGGTTCCGCCCCCAAGCAGGCCAAGTCTCCCGCCGCCTACCTCGCCACCCTAAAGTGGATCGAGCCATTCGCCACCGGAAAACCGCAGGACCTCCACCTCGAAATCCACGCATGGAAGGACAAGAACCGCAAGAGAACCTATCTCTTCTTCTGCGCCTCCCCCCAAAGCTCGGACGCCCCCATACGCAAGACCCTGCGAAAAATCCGAGCCGCCTTCGTGGCTAAGTAACAGAAAGGAAACCCCGATCAAACCTAGGTCGGAGATGCGTTCAACAAACAGCGCCCGAAGTGTCTTTTGTAATTGCAGTCCGGTCACAAGGCGCCGGAATAAGAACGACCGACACACCAACACTCATCATGAAAAAAACACCGTTCTCCATTCTCCTCCTTACTTTATCGACCTTCGTTCTACCCACCTTCGCCGCAGACTGGCCGCAGTGGCGCGGCCCGAATCGCGACGGCGTCTCGACCGAGACCGGCATCCTCGACGAATGGCCGGAGGGTGGCCCGAAGTTGCTGTGGAAAGCCACTGGCGTAGGAGCGGGCTTCTCCAGCGTAAGCGTAGCGAATAGTCGAATATACACGATGGGAGACGGCAAGGAATCAAGCAACGTTCACTGCCTCGACCCAAAGGACGGAAAAATCATCTGGTCTTCCAAACCTGTTGGAAAGACGGGTGGCAACTACAAGGGCACCCGTTGCACACCCACCTTCGATGATAGTCATCTCTACGCTCTGGGCCAGTTCGGCGACTTGGTTTGCTTGCGAGCCTCCGATGGTTCGGAGGTCTGGCGGAAGAGCCTGACCAAGGACTTCGGCGGCCGCTCAGGTGGATGGAACTACACCGAGAGCCCCTTGGTCGACGACGGCAAGGTGATCGTCACTCCCGGAGGGAAACAAGGCGCCGTGGTCGCCCTCGACAAGAAAACCGGGGAGCTCGTCTGGCAGAGCAAGGAATTCACCGATGGAGCCCAATACAGTTCGCTGATCGTCCGAGAGTTTGGAGGGAAGAGACAGTACGTTCAACTTACCGGGGCCAATGTCGTCGGACTTGAAGCCTCTACGGGGAAGGTGCTTTGGCAAGCTCCCCGAAAAGGGAAAACGGCTACGATCAGCACCCCCATTTTCCATGAGGGTCACGTTTTCGTCAGCAGTGCTTACGGCGTAGGCTGCAACGGTTTCAAGGTGACCCATTCGGGGGGAAACTTCTCGGCCAAGGAAATCTATGCCAACAAGACGATCTCGAACCACCATGGTGGCTGTATCCGAGTGGGTGATTACGTCTACGCCTCAAGCAACGGAACCCTCGCTTGCGTGGAGCTCAAGACGGGAGAGGAAATGTGGCGGCAACGCAGCGCGGGCAAGGGCGCGATATTAATTATCGACGGCAAAATCATTTTGCGGGCTGAAAACGGTCCTCTCGCCCTCGTGGAGCTCAACCCTAAGGAATACCGCCAAATCAGCAAGTTCGACCAACCCGAACGCTCCAAGGCGAAAGCTTGGCCACATCCGGTAGTGAGCGACGGGGTCCTATACGTCAGGGATCAGGATATCCTGCTGGCCTACGACGTTCGCAAGTAGAGAAAGCCAAACGTTACTTTGCTTTCTACAAATCAAACCCACTCAGCAATGAATATTTCAAATGTAGTACTTCTCCTTCCTGTTTTAACCGCATTTGCAATAGCCAAGCCTCCAACTGAAGAAAGCGTACAAGGTCTCTACGAGGGATCGTGGAAGGACGCCGCCGGCTCGGCCGACACAGAGGTTCGCGTGGTGGCCATGGGCAAGGGAACTTTCAAGTTGCTCGCCCGACGCAAGCTGGACGGCAAGATCGTCCGAGCCGAGATCGACGGAAAAACGGACGCGAAATCGAGAGCCGTAACCTTTTGGGGCTCAATCAGCGGGGCCGATTCCAAGGCCAGCTACAAGGATGGCGCAATATCTGGGACCATAGGAAAAAAGGGTTCACTTTCAATCAAGCGCATCGAACGCACCCCACCCTCCCTCGGCAAGAAACCACCTGCCGGAGCCATCGTCCTCATCGACGGGAAAAATTTCGACGACATGAAAGCCCGTTCGGGCGAATGGATTCATATAGACAAGAAAGACGGTTCCATCCAAGTCCCCAAGGGCGGAATGAACTCCGTCAAGAAGATCGAGGGTGACTACGACGCCCACGTCGAGTTCAACTGTAACCTGCGATCGACTGCCCGGGGCCAAGGGCGTGGCAACAGTGGATTCTATCTGGCCAACCGAAATGAGATTCAAGTGCTAGACTCCTTCGGCGTCGTCACCTACCTCGGCGGCGGTTGCGGCGGACTCTACAAATACAAGAACCCCGACGTAATGGAACCGATCCCCAGCCTCGTGGGCAAAAAGGACGCCACCTTCAACTTCGCTTCTCTCCCTCCTCTGCAATGGCAAGCCTACGACGTCGAGTATCGTGTGCAGAAAGGTGGGAAGAAGGCCCTTATGACCGCCCACCACAACGGAATCAAGATTCACGACAAGGTGGAACTCAATCACAAGGCCGGCACCTTTCATTTCCAAGATCACGGCAACCCTGTCCGCTACCGAAATATCTGGGTGCTTGAAAAGAAATAGATTTTCGAATGCAGAGACTCTGAAATGACATTGACGAGGCCGCTTGCACGGTAAATTCTATAAACAAGCGCATTCGAGGAACCATTAAGGGACATAGGATAATGAAGAAACAAAGGATATCTCGCAGAAACTTATTGAAAGCAGGCGGAATAGGTGCTGTGAATTTGACGGTTCCGGGTTTGGTTTTTGGTAGTGACAAGACGGACGCTTCCGGCAACGCCGTGGCTTCCAAGAAATCTTGTATATTTGTTCTCCTCTGTGGAGGACCCAGTCATGTCGACACTTGGGACATGAAGCCCAACGCTCCCTCCGAATACCGAGGACCATATAAGCCCATTCGCACTAAGGTGCCGGGCATGCAACTCAACGAGATGCATACCAAGCTTGCAGGCATCACCAACGAATTCTGCTTAATTCGTTCCGTTACACATCCCGGTGGCATCAGCAACCACTTCGACGCCATGCACAACCTCCTCAGCGGGCAGTCGGAGAAGAGAATTCAGCAGGGCGTACCCGATGATTCGCCCTACGTCGGCTCTGTCGTGGCCAAACACCTTCCCAGTAAACGCAACTTAGTTTCCAACGCCTGGCTGATCAAGTGCGTGGGCCGTCCCGTCTTCTGTGCCCCTAACATTTCCTCAGGTGGATACCTCGGATCTCCATATGCCCCAGTGTTCGTAGGCTCCGCCGACAACCATCCGGCAATGCCCGGCTTCAAGCCCCCGCAAATTTATGAGACAACCGACCCCACCCGTCTGGGCAACCGGAAAAGCCTGCTCGACGGGATTGACCCCGACGCCTTGAACGACCCGAGCGTAAAGGATTGGCAAAGGTTACGCGAGATGGCGTTCGACGGAATGACTCGCCAAGAAGGTCGGAAAGCCTTTGAGCTTCATCGCGAACCCACTAAAATTCGTGAACTGTACGGCATGAACCCCCTCGGGCAGAATCTTCTGCTTGCTCGTCGCATGGTGGAATCCGGAGTTCGTTTCGTAACCGTCAACGGTTGGACCGGACAGGCGCCTCACGATAAAAAAGGTCCTCCCAGTTCTAGTTGGGACATGCATGGCGGAAATATGGGCATGGGAAATGCCTTTGGAAACGGTTCCTATGGCATGGGCTTTTGCCTGCCGCGTCTGGATCAAGCTTTGTACGGTTTATTCACCGACCTTAAGTCGACCGGCATGATGGATGATACCCTCGTCGTAGTGATGGGAGAATTTGGTCGCACGCCCAAAGTTCTCACCCAGCAACCTCCGGGTCGCCAACACTGGCCGAAATGTTTCTCAGCCATCCTCGCAGGTTGCGGCATTCGCGGCGGCGCAGTCTACGGAAAGTCGGATAAGATCGGGGCCGCACCCGAGAGTGATCCGGTTCACCCTCAAGACATCCATGCCACCGTGCTCCATGCAATGGGCATACCTCTCGATCCGGCAACGGAAAACTCGGGAGTCGCCCGCTCCCTCACTGCCGGCAAGCCAGTTCTCGACATCTTCGGATAACATATCGAAGAGGACTTATTTATTTCCGCTTCGAAATTCATTTGGGCTTTTTTCTTCTGCGAGTTGGTTTGGCCAAAATTTCCAAATAAAAAGACTCCAACTGTTCCGCTTCGACGGCATTAATGCATTTTCCGACTTTAGCCACATGGATGACTTTTGCCTGTTCGGCAGTCGGGCCGAATTTACAGTCAAAATCCCAGAAATCGAATCCGTCCGGAAGCTCTTTTCTTCGCTCTCTCTTTAGATATTTTTTAACATCGCCTCTCACTGCATCCACAAGCCTGGCGTATTTGATTTTTGGGTGTAAGAGATTGAATGTCTTTTTCATAGTTTTAAATTCGGGCTTTTGGAAAGGCTAGTGCGTGTTCTTAAACAGTTTCTCTTCCACTGGAACAGGCCAAAAGATAAAATTCGAATCACTTGATTAATTACTCAAGAAAACAGTTAGGTGCGATTATTTTCGTAATAATTCAAGAAGAGAAATCAGCTTATTTCGATTGACTCGATCCTCACAGAGACAAGTTTAATTCTATGAAAAAGAACTCCAATTCAATCAGGACAAGAATCAAAGCGTTGAGCCTTTTCGCGATCATAACAATCTCTCTCGGATCGTTGGAAAGCGCCGCTGAGGAGAAACCTCAACCGGATCATAAGGTTTATGAAGCCATTGGCATGATGTTCGCGCAGGGTTCGGGACTTTCACGAATGGAGTTTTCGGACAAGGAAATTAATTTGATTATTTCCGGAATTGTAAAAGGAATGAAACTAAAGGAAATCCCGCCGGAGGTCGAAAGTCTTCAACCGAAAATAGAAGCAATTATGCGAGTGAAGATGGAAATCGCTCGCAAGGCCAAACAATCGGCAGGAGCAAAGGCATCGATTGGAAACAAAGTTAAGGGCAAAGAATTCCTTGCCGACCTGCAAAAAAAGGAAGGCGTTTTAAAAGATCCTTCCGGATTCCTTTATGAAATCTTAAAAGAAGGGACAGGTCCTAATCCTACGATGAACGATACGGTGCGACTACACTACCACGGCACCTTGATCGACGGCACGGTCTTTGACAGTTCCGTAGAACGACAGCAACCCGCAAGCTTTCCCATGCGTGACGTCATCAAGGGATTCTCAGGTGGACTAACAAAAGTAAAAGTCGGAGGCAAAGTTCGCATATACATACCTAGCGATTTAGGTTACGGCGACAATCCTCGACCCGGTGGAAAGATTAAACCAGGCGACACCTTGATCTTCGAATGCGAATTACTTGAGATTAAGTGAATGCCTAGATACAAAGCTTTCACAGATCCTAACCGATAGAGAGGAAATCCATTCGCGTTCATTGTTGAGATCGGTCGATCCTTAATAGAGCACTATCTACGAGGCTCATAGCGGACCCGAAACGTTCGTCGACGTAATAGATCGCCCATTCCTCCTCTCCCTCCTCATTCTTCTCCTTGACCGGGTACCCAACCAACTCGAGCAGTTGAAAAGTACGCGGATCGTAGTTGTCCACTTCGACTTGGTAGATCAGCGATGGCTGATCCTCCATCTTTTCCGTAGGGTCAGCGGGTTGGTTGATCTCGATCATCACCCGGTAAGGCATGGATGAGTTCGTCTCTCCTGGAACAATGTAGTCAGCCGGATCAAAAGATCCGTTCTCGGTTGCCCCGGAAACCGCATCCACGCTCTCGTTGAGATCAACCCCGGTTTCCTCCGCTTCCTTTTTCGCCTCTTCCCATCCCTTGACCTTGAACGCCCAATAAGGAAGCATTTCCTTAATGTCTTCCGATTCGGAGGCGTAAAGGGTCTTGATGTGATAGAAGGATTGATTCTCCAACCACACCGCCAGACGGGGTGGATTTTTCAGCGAATAGGTTGAACCTGTTCTAATATCCAAGGACAGCTTGTAGGAGGGCGAAGGAGTGAAATCATACTTCATCCCCTCCTCGGTCATCTCAAAACGGTCCAAAGCCGGCCCCAAATTTCCACTCAGCCCAAGAACTGCCTTGACTGGGCTTGGTTGAAAATAAAACAGGGCTCCCAAGCCTCCCATAAGCGCTGCCACCAACCACACCACTCGGTTTTTCAAATACTTCTTCAGGGGCACGAAATTGTTCGCGATATGCAAACCGATCACCGCAATAAAGATAAAACCCGTCAGGGCATGCAAGCCGATCACCTGAATCGAAAAGGGCTGAGCGAACGCCCACACGCCCGACCCCGCCATAACGGCAAAAAGCAGGAGGTTGAAAAGGGATACGAAACGCCGTTTTTTCACACCACGGATCAGGCTTTGCCCGGTATTATCGCGCCGTGCTTTTTCAACAAACCATGGATTTCCGCCAAAGGCACTTCCGAAGGAGTCGTGTTTCCTTGAACAGCCAAGGTGGCTGCAACGGCAGCCGCCTGCCCCATTCCCATGCAGGACGCCTGCACGCGCAAACCCGAATTCGCGAGGCGGTCGCTGCTCACGCAACGCCCTGCCACAATCAAGTTCCGGCTTCCTTTGGGGACCAAAGCGCCGAGTGGAATGGACGGAACGACCCCTCTTTTGAGAGGCTTGGGTCTTACGCCGGTTTTGGTGTGCAAGTCGACGGGATAAAAGGCATTGGAAACGGCATCATCAAAAAGCTTGCCCGAAGTGTAGTCCTGCACGGTGATCAAGGTTTCGCCTTTGATTCGGTAGCTCTCCCGAAATCCCGTCTCGGGCTGCAAATGCATAAGGCGTTTCTTGTCCTTGCGGACTTTTGCCAAAATCGACTGCCGACCGGTCAGGTTGGCTAGCGTAGCAGTACGCGAGTTGGTCGAATCGGCCCCGTGTACGTACAAGCGGTGCAATTGCTTGCTCGCCGGATTATGAGAGCTGCCCAGCTGGTAAAGATAGGAACCCGGTTGTCTTTCTTCTTCCCTCAGGCGCTCGAACCCAAGAAGGCCCACGACTTCAGCTCCGCCCGTACAGTCAATGATCTGCTTGCACTTAACCTGTCTTCTCGTCCCGAACCCGATACAGTCGACCGTCCAACCGGCAGACGTCTTGACGACCGCTTCAGGGAATTCGTAATAAGCAAGCTCTACGTCGGCCTCCCGGCATTTCTCCTCCGCCAAAAGAGCATACACGAACTGATTGACGTTCACTTGATTCATCCAATGAGAGCGTGGAACCTTAGCGAAGTTGGGAAACTTTCCACCATCCAACTCCACACTCTCCTTGACCAGTTCCCAACCGATTCCCGCAATGACTTGTTTCCCCCAAGCATCGAACAAGCCCGGGAAAGCCACCCCACCCGTCGTCGTCGCTCCACCCAATTGAAAGTTCCTCTCCACCAAGAGAGTTTTCGCACCCGCTCGACCCGCTTGAATGGCGGCGATTACCCCTGCCGTTCCTCCACCAACAACCAGGACGTCGACTTCATTCGCAACCTCCGGCTTAATGTTTGCATTGTCGACTTCGGCCATTACGACGGAGGAGCTTGATGAAAAGACAAGGCCAACACCTGCCGCTCCGAACATACCGCTTTGCAGGAAATTCCTACGGCCGGCCATTGAACTTTTCTTATCTTTCATAAGTGTCGAATGAGTAAAGGTGAGAGTGGTTCAAAGAAAGGAGAATAGGTACGACTAAACGACGCTTAGATTTGTCGTATTACGGAAAAAGACAAAGATGAAATACTTTTTTCTGTGAAAAGACTTCAAAATAAGTTGGGTCGACCCAGTATTTTTAAGTTTAATTCAGTGCTCTTTTTTTATTATATTTATTCCCATGCATCTTCGTTTGAGGAAATTATTCACGTTAAGCTTGGCCGGCTTGATCTCCCCCTATTTGGTTCATTCCGTTCGGGCAATGGAAGCCGATGAGAGAAGCAACTCCCATCAATTTTCCGAAGAGGAAAAGAATTGGTGGGCCGTTCAACCCCTTCGAAAAGGGAAAGTTGATGGCCCGGGCAACCCGATCGATTTCTTCGTCCAAAAAAACCTCAAGGGCGAAAACCTGACGTCGGCCGAAGAGGCCGGACCCTATGAATTCATTCGAAGGGCCAGCTACGATCTTCTGGGCTTGCCTCCCACTCCGGATGAAATCGACGCCTTCGTCAAGTCATGGGAAAAAGATCCCGGGAAAGCCAAGATGGAACTGGTCGATCGATTGCTTGGCGACCGTGCGTACGGGGAGAGATGGGCAACCCATTGGCTCGACGTCGTCCGCTTCGCCGAATCCGACGGCTACCGGGCAGATGGCTTTCGTCCTTCCGCTCACCTCTACCGGGACTACGTCGTCCGCAGTTTGAACGAAGACAAGCCCTATGACCAATTCGTTCGCGAACAGTTGGCAGGCGATGAGATCAATCCCGATGATTACGACCACATGGTCGCCACGGGCTTCCTCCGCCATGGCGTCTACGAATGGAACCAGCGCAATGCACGTATGCAATGGGAACTCATCCTCAACGAGATAACTAATGTCACGGGTGAAGTTTTTTTGGGACTGGGAATGGGTTGTGCCCAGTGTCACGACCACAAGTTCGACCCCATCCTCCAAAAAGACTACTATTCCCTGCAGAGCTTTCTCTCGAGTGTCTGGTGGCCCGAGGACGAAAAACTGGGCAAGGCAAGCGACATGGCCAAGCTCAAAGAATGGGAGAAGAAAACCCTCTCGGTCCGCGATGAGATCCGGAAACTGCAAGAAGAGGCTTTCAAGGGAGATCTGAAAAACGTGGTCAAACAGTTCCCGCAGGACGTCAAAGATATGTTCTACAAGAAAGCGGAGGACCGCTCGACTTACGAACAACAACTCGTGGAACTGATCAACCGCCAGGTACGCGACAAAAGATCCAAGACCAAGTGGGACAAAAAATTCGTGAAAGACGAAGAAATCAGATCAAAATACGAAAAACTCAAACTCGAACTGGCAAGCCTTGGCAACAAGCCCTCATTACCCCAAGCCTTCATCACCACGGACCTCTCCGATCAACCGGCCCGAACTTTCATACCCGGCAGGAAAAGAAAGGAAACCTACCCCGCTTTTCTCGCTTTACTCGGCTTGCCCACCCCAAAAGTCAAGCCCACCCCGCACGGCACCACGGGTCGCAGGTTGGCTCTGGCCAATTGGATCGCTTCTCCGGATAATCAGCTTTCCACGCGAGTCATCGTCAACCGCGTCTGGCAGAAGCATTTCGGCAAGGGTCTGGTCGGCAGCGCCAACGATTTCGGTTTCTTGGGCGAAGCCCCCTCCCATCCGGAGCTCTTGGATTGGTTGGCCACCTCCTTCGTCCAAGACGGTTGGAAACTCAAAACTCTTCACCGCAGGATCATGCTCAGTGATACTTACGGGCAGACCGCCCGACGGGAACCCACGGATAAAGAAAATACCGTAGACCCCGAAAATCGACTTCTCTGGCGCTTCCCACCACAACGGCTCTCCGCTGAACAAATCCGGGATGCCATGCTGGCCACTTCCGGTGAATTGAAGCCCAAATCGGGAGGGTCCTCAGTAGACGGCAATTCCCCCCACCGGAGTGTCTAC
>MDTC01044021.1_pt1 | contig 9995 bp, 6 predicted proteins | sample 811181 | NCBI WGS metagenome assembly MDTC01 (sample SAMN05326644, study PRJNA326480) | marine metagenome | isolation source: seawater | place: Pacific Ocean: North | collected 2011
ATTTAATTTAGAAACATTAGAGGGTAGAGCTCAAGCAGCAGCATTTGCTATTCCTGTAATAAATAAAATTAACAATTCAGTGATCAAAGAGGTTTATGCATATGAGGTTTCAAAATTATGTGGCATGGATATTAAAACCATGGATAAGCCATCTAAATCTCATTCAAGGCAAGATTCTGATCATCAATTCAGAGCTAGCTCAAATGCACCGGTTAGAGTAAAAGCAGTAATCAATATTTTTAGTTCAATACTTTCATTTCCATTAATTGCCAATGAAAAAGTCTTCGATGAATTAAAAGAAGACCCAAAATTTAACTTTTTGTTTGTAATTCTAGATCTATACAGAAAAATGCCAAATATTAAACCGTCCAGGATTATCGAAAATATTGAATCTGAACAAATCAAGGGATATTTTTCGGAGGCAGTGGTTGCTGGGCTCGAATTATCAGAAAAAAATGCATTAAAACTTGCAAAGGATTGTGTGGAGATTTTACTAAAAAATCAAAAAGATAGAGAGCAAATACTAAAAGACAAGTATAATGTCGGATCGATTACAGCATCAGAAAGAAGAGATTTACAACAAATTATCTTAAAAAAGGATGAAATAACTGATTATGATCGAGATTTACTAAGGAAATTAAGTTTAAAACAAGATTGAAAAAATAAAATTTGGCATCACATAAAGTAAGCGATATAAAAAGAGGGGCTCAGTGGATAAGTTAAAAAAACAAGGTTCTAGAATTGCGGAGTTAATTGATAAAGGTCGAGAACAAGGCTACCTAACATACGCAGATGTAAATGATCATCTTCCTGAGGACATTTCTGATCCTGATCAAGTTGATGAAATCATTGGCATGATCAATGACTTAGGTCTTCAAGTGCATGAAACGGCTCCTGATGCAGATACTTTAATGCTTTCTGAATCATCGGATGATCAGGATGACATAGCGCTTGAGCAAGCAGCAGAAGCATTGGCTGCAGTAGAAAATGAGACTGGCAGAACAACCGATCCAGTAAGAATGTACATGCGTGAAATGGGCACAGTCGATCTTCTTACAAGAGAAGGAGAAATTGAAATCGCAAAACGTATTGAAGAGGGTATGCGTGACCTTTTAAATGCAAGCGTGAATTATCCAGGAATTGTTGAGCACATAATTGACTTTTACGAGCAAGTAAAAAGTGAAGATAAGAAACTAACTGAGCTACTTACAGGATTTCTTGAAGAGATGGAAGAAGTTCCTTCCGCTGGTCCTGGCAGTGAAAAAGCTAAACAATTAGAAGAAAGCGATGAAGAGGTAGATAATGGACCTGATTTGGCTGAAGTGCAAAGACGCATGACAAATCTTAAGCGTCAATTTAATAAAACAAACAAGACAATCGAATCAAAAGGTAGAAACTCTAAAGAAGCCAGAGCAGAATTCACCAAATTAGGCTTAATTTTTCAATTTCTGAAATTCTCACCTAAAATGTTTGAAGATCTGGCTTTTTTTGCAAGAAGTGACCTGGCTGAAATTCGTCTCCATGAAAAGAGAATTCAATTTTTATTTGTAAAATCAGCGAGGATACCGAGAAAAGATTTCATTTCCATGTACCAAGATAACATCACCAAGGTGAAGTGGGTTGATTCCTTAATGAGTAATAAAAAATATTCTAAAAAATCTCTTGAGCACATAAAACCTGATGTTGTGATTGCACAAAAAGCTATCAAAGCAATTGAAGAGAGAGTGGGTCTGAATGTTAAAGAAATTAAAGATATTAATCGAGCTATGTCTATGGGTGAAACTAAAATGAGACGGGCTAAAAAAGACATGGTTGAAGCCAACCTCAGACTTGTTATCTCAATTGCTAAAAAATATACAAATAGAGGTCTCCAGTTTCTTGACTTAATTCAGGAGGGCAATATTGGCCTCATGAAAGCGGTTGATAAATTTGAATATAGAAGGGGTTATAAATTCTCTACATATGCAACTTGGTGGATAAGACAGGCAATAACAAGATCAATTGCCGACCAAGCAAGAACTATAAGAATTCCTGTTCATATGATTGAAACCATAAATAAACTAAATAGAGTTTCCCGTCAAATGATGCAAGACATGGGTAGAGAGCCAACGCCAGAAGAATTAAGCAAGGAGCTTGATATGCCTGAAGATAAAGTAAGAAAAGTTTTAAAGATTGCCAAAGAACCAATTTCAATGGAAACACCGATTGGCGACGATGAGGATTCAAATTTAGGTGATTTTATTGAAGATACTGTAATTCATTCACCCTTAAAAAATGCTACTGAAGGCAGTCTTCATTTTGCAACAGATGATGTGCTTTCATCTTTAACTGCAAGAGAAGCAAAAGTTTTAAGAATGAGGTTTGGTATTGGCATGAACACTGATCATACACTAGAGGAAGTTGGTAAACAGTTTGATGTAACTAGAGAAAGAATTCGTCAAATTGAAGCAAAAGCATTAAGAAAATTAAGACATCCCTCTAGATCAAGCCACCTAAAAAATTTCTTAGACGAATAATTTTTGGGGCCTGTAGCTCAGTTGGTTAGAGCAGTGGACTCATAATCCATTGGTCGGAGGTTCGAGTCCTCCCGGGCCCACCATTAATTAGAATAATTTATAAATTAGAAACCATATTTTGCGTTTCCTCTTAACGCAAAATAAAGACCTCCGACGTATAAGCTTACATGAAGGTAGTCTTTTAAAATAACATCCATAAAACTACTCGGCATCATTATCCAAATCACACCAGTAACAACACATGTCATTGTGATTCCACTAAACCTTGTTAATAGATCAGCGAGACTACTAATTATTCCCTTAGTAAATATTATCCCAAAAAATCCACCAACAATTAGTCCAATAGCTGAGCCAACTTCTCCATATGCAACAAACCACCAAACTATAAATGGCAAACCAAATGCTTCTGCTGTAACCTCATTTACAGGAAATTTACTAAGTCCTTGTTGCAAGAACATAACAGATAGAGGGATTCTTAAAAGAAAAGTAGCAAATGGAGCAGGGACTTTAGGTATTCTTAGAGATCTCCCTATTATGGCTTTAAACATATTTTAAATACTAGGAAAATAAAATTGATATTAAATAAAAAGAAAGAAACATAAATCCTAACGCGGATAACTGTATTAAGCTCGCTACAGCAATAAAATTAAGTTGTTTGTCTGCCCACCAATCTAACTCTTTTTTCTGCCACTGATCGAACTCAACAGATGTAGCCTTTTTCATTATATAAACCTCAATTATTATAATTAAATATATATATTCATAATATTTATATGTATATATAAATTATTTATATATTAACCTTAATATTGGTTTAGTTCAAATTTTTAGAAAAATAAAATGTTAGAGCAGTGGATTCATAATCCACTGGTCGGAGGTTCGAGCCCTCCCAGGCCCACCATTTCAAAGGTTTCCAATAATGTAATGTTCTAGAGTAAAGAAAATGTAATTTTCTAATTATTTAAATTCAATCAGAAATATATTATTTTTTACTTATTTGGACTCATGCATTAGAATTTTAAGAAGGAAAAAATTTTATGAAAAAAAATTATATACTTTTGATTGCCATTGCCTCAGCTCTCAGCACGAGCATCTATAGTGATGAAAGAGCTTCATATGGAAACTGCTATATAGCGTTAGGTTATATTCAGGGATCTCTTCAAAGTAAAATTTATAATTTTGTTGATAGCACTGGTATAGACCCAACAAAGATGGAAGTTTTTGAACGCAAAGACATGAAGCTTTACTTTACTTTGGGTCAAATAAATGAAAAATTATATAAATCTATTAAACGAGATGGTTTAACAACTGAAAACATGTGGTGTACTGCAGGTAAGGGCTATATAACTAGATATAATTTAGATAGTAATTTAAATCTCATATACCCAAGAAATAAATTCATTATTAGAGATAAAAATGAATATTTAGATGTTGTTAATATTTCAAAATTGATTAATTAACAAATACACTGTAACTGTATAAGTAATTTTCAATAAAACTGAACCTTCATAATTCAATGGAAGCAATTTCAAACCTTATCGGGCGATTATCTCATCCTCGCAATTTTAATTAATAGTTTTCTAATCATTAGTTGATTGATATAAATATATGTTTTATTTACACTTTCTTTATGTTTAAGTTAAACCTTTCTCCTCTGTTTTTAGCACTATTTTTAGTCGCATGTGGAGGCGGTGGCGGAGGAGGAGGCTCTGACCCTGGTCCTGGCCCTGGCGGCGGCCTTTCAATACCTTCAGTAACCATAATCTCATACGATTTGGAAGTTGAAGTTGGTTTGCAAGCAACACTTGAGTGGTCATCTAGAAATTCTACTTCTTGTACCGCTTCGGGAGCTTGGTCTGGAACTAAAGCTACTAACGGCACTGAAGTTGTTACAATTTCTCAAGTTGGAACCAATACTTTTACGCTAACATGCTCTAATTCTTCAAGATCAGCTTCGGGCTCTGTAAGTGTAATAGGTTATAGAGTGTTTTCTGGTAAAACCTTTGACGGTTATATAAGCGGAGCAGAAATTTTTATTGATACCAACGATAATAAAACTCAAGACGAGGGAGAGTTTTCCTCCACCAGTGATACTAATGGTGATTTTAACCTTCGATATGCAAACGGTACATTGATTAGTAAAAACGGTACAGATATAGATACCCAAACACCATTAACTAACTACATACTAGAGCATAAACTTTCTGGTTATACGGAATCTAAAATTATTTCTCCTATTACCTCTTTAGCTACTTACCTTGAAGAGAGCAATAATATTAATGCAGCTTTAGGTATTGATGACACCATAGACATTTCAATAACAGACCCCATACCCAACAAGGATGATAAAGGCGCCAATGGTTATTTATATGAGAAGGGCGTGCAAGCAACAGTCTTGGCTTTAGCGCTTACCAATATAGCTAATACTATTGACAGTCAATCACAAAACATCTCAACTGACAAAACTTTTGACATGATAGCCAAAGAGCTTGAGGCTGAATATAACGCTACTAATGCTAGAGTAGATATAGAGCGTGAGGACTTTCTTGCCAAAGTAGTAGATCGTTTATCGGAAACTTTAACTACTACTATATCGGATACCAACAAAGCTACTGTCTCTAGGGCCTTGAGCAATCTATTGCCAATTATACAAGTTAAGGATAAGGCAGAAGTTACAACTGCAGCTACGAACTTTGCTTTAAATTTATTTCAAGAAGATATTCCTGAGCTAGCTTCAGGAACTGCCTCTAGTGAGGTATTTAATGCCTACCAAAATAATATTTTAGGTTATATAGCGGCCGACCAAGGCATCAGCGCAGATGAATTAGCTCCAGACATTATCGCTATTGATGATAATTTTAGCGTCGATGAAGATAATGAACTTAGATTCAATGTGCTCAACAATGACTCTTATCTTACAGCTTATGAAATTCAATTTACTATTACTTCCCAGCCAAGCAATGGAACACTTGTAAAAGAAAACGACATTCTTATTTATCAACCCGAACTTAACTATAACGGTAGTGACAGCTTTACTTACGAAATTAACCAAGGTACCAAGGTCTCTAGTGCAACAGTAAACATTACTATTAATCCTATTAATGATGCTCCTGAGCTAAATTTTGCTTCAAGCTTTGCTGTTGAGGAAAACTCTACCTTCGTTGGAATCATGAGCGCCAGTGATGTTGATGGAGATGCGTTAGAGATTTCACTATCAGGAAGCCATGCTGACCTTTTTGAAATTAACAGCGATACATTCGAGCTGAACTTTATAGATGCACCTGATTATGAAAGCGGAAACATTTCTTTTGCATTGACGATTGTGGCTAAAGATGCAGAATTTACCGTAAGTAGGGACATCTCAATTTCGGTTAGTAACCTTAATGATAATGCACCGACCATTAGTGGCCCTTCAGAAATTACAATTGCTGAAAATTCAACCAGGTTTATTGGTAGATATGATTATTCAGATGCTGATGGTGACAGTTTATCTCTATCTTTGAGTGGGGCAGATAGCAATTTAGCAGGCTTTAATAGCTATAGTGGTTACATAGAAGTTAATCTGGATGAGTTACCAGATTATGAAGAAAATGGACAAATTTTATTTGATGTAGTTGTAACTGATGGTACTTTTGTTAGCCAGGTTTCGGTGGTAATAACCATTACCAATGAATTTGAAGAATTGACATCATTCGGCTACATAGATGAACCTATAACTACAAATGCTGATGGAACATTTATTCTTGGTGAAGATATTAGTAGTGGTAGACCATTTTATTATAAGCAATTTCCTGGTGATGATAGGTGGTTTGGATTCTTTGGACGAGACTATGGATCATCGGAAGCAAAAGTAGCTGCTAGTGGAACGGGAACAGAGTTTGTCACTGGTGAGAAAAATGGCTCTTGCTCAACAAGTACAAGTGGTCTGGGCTCAATGGTAATATACATATTTTATGCTTACCAGTCATATCCTGACAGTTATTGTTATGAAGATGGAATTATAAATGGCCTAGCTGTTGACATCAGCTATGACGGATTAAGAGTAGCTACTAGTGTTTATGATAATAATGATCATAGCGTAGCTATATATGATTATGCAGATTCTAGTGATAACGTACTTGAAAAATTTCATACTGTGCAAATAGGTGGAGATGCACCTGTTGGTATTGCATTAAGTGGTGATGGCTCAAGAGTTGCTTGGGTTTCTTCTAGTGAAATATCAGTTTGGGAATGGGGCCAAGAAGCTGGCCAACAGACAAATATTTTTATAAATAGTGTAGATGGCAAGAGTGTTGATCTAAATGGAGATGGTACTATATTAGCTTACTCTAAGAGTAACGGTGAAGTACATATAATGGATATTTCTGATACGAACACCGCTAGACAGATTGGCTATCTAGATCAAGATACATGGAGGGCTGAACCCTTTAATATGACCGATCAAGCAAATGGAAGTCTTGATTGGGAAAATATACAGTTGAGCTTAGATCAGACAGGAACTTTCTTAGCAATTGGATTTCCAAATGCCGATAATAATGTTCGTGATACAGGAAAAGTAGCGCTTTATAAATACACAGATGAAAATTGGGAGCTTTATCATATTTACAGTGATGGTAATGCAGAGATGAGTTCAAAACACGGCTATGTTGCTTTAACCAGCGATGCTTCAAAAGTAGCAATTGGAACAGAAGGCGAGAACTCAGGATTTTTTGAAGCATTCCCTAATAGAAATAAGCAACCAGAGTTTGATTTAATTCATAATAATAACGAAAGGTTTATTATGTCAGAAAATACTACTAGGGTAACTCAAATTGCGGCTACTGACGAAGATGGAGACGATATAACATATTCCTTTCATGGAAAGGATGCCCATTTTTTCCAGTATAACAATGGCTATTTAGAATTTAAGCAACCACCTAATTATGAAAATCCAAAATCAAGGAATAATTCAAACAGATATTATGTAACCTTTAAAGCTTCTGATTCAAAGAACTACGACTATAGATTCTTTGATGTTGAGGTCCGAGATGAAACGAATGAATCCCCACCAACCGATCAAATATGGGGACAATCAAGAGAATATAGATTAGGTCAAATAGATTTGGAGATGTCAAAAGATGGTAAGCGATTGGCTGTATTAAGTGATAGGAATAACAGCAGTTTTAAGGGCATCGATATTTATGAGTACGATGGAAATAATTATAATCTTTATCACTCAAGAACTGCATATAACGCTACTAGCATATCAATTAGCGGAGATGGGACTCATATTGCTTGGGCAAAAGATGATTCTTATTACGCACTAAACATTTGTGATATAACTGATTCTGATGATGTAGATTGCTACTCTTTTTATACTGCTGGCGAGTTAGATGGTAATGCTACTGATATTGATTTAAATTTTGATGCTTCTGCAGTAATTCTCGGCTCCTCAGAACATAATAATAATACAGGGCGTGCATATGTATGGAGGCGTGCTGAAATGAAAATTGGTGCTTGGGATGCAAATTTAGGTGGTGGAATTGAGTTTACAGATGTTGGATATACCGGTAGGCGAGTTCAAATTAGTGATGACGGAAACAGGGTTGCAGTTGTCGCAAATAGATATAATGATGCTACTGGAAATCCAGCTATTAGAATTTATCAGTATCAAGATGATACCTCATATAAGGAGGTAAATATCATTAGAAGTGAAAATCAAATGAATGGGTTTGGCAATGGTATTGATTGGTCATCTGATGGTAGATACGTTGTTGTTGGGTCACCAGATCCTAGATTTAATAACACTCCTCCAGATTCTTCTCTGAAAAAAGGAGCTGTCTATATTTATGATTGCTCAAATAGTAATCCAGATAACAGTTCAGAATGTACTCAAGTAGGAGAAACTATTCTTGGAGATTATGAAGAAGAGTGGTTTGGTTGGAGAGTTGCAATTAATGATACGGGAAATTTAATTCTTGTATCTTCTTTAAAATATCCCGAAAGTGATAGCTTAGGTGAAAATCGTAATGGAAGAGTAAGAGCTTATTCTTTTTCTAATGGTAGCTGGTCACCAACTGGATATGAATATATTGGTAACGAAGATTACAGTGCAGCTGGTCAAGAGCTTGATATAAGTGCTGATGGTTCTCTTGGTGTTTTTTCTGAACCATCTGATAGCTCGGGGGCATACAGATCTGGAACAATACATCTAATATGTGATAATGGTACCTCTGGAAATTGCGATTAAATTTATTGTCTTACTTCAGCATAAACCTTACTTGTACCATCTTTAAAAAGAATTAGAACATCATAAGGCATAAAACGATCTTCAACTTCCATGCCAGGAGACCCAAGAGGCATGCCAGGAACTGATAATCCAATAGCTTTTGGATGATCTTCTGATAAAAATTGTTTTATGTATTTACTTGGAATGTGGCCTTCAAAGATAAATCCTTCTAAAGAAACTGCTGTATGGCATGATCTATATTGAGGCTCAATATTATATTTTTCTTTTATCTTCATTAGGTTTTGATGGTCTTGACCATAAGCAGTAAAACCATTTTCCTCAACATGTTTCATCCACATTTTGCAGCAACCACATGTAGGAGTTTTATGAACTAAAAGCATTTTTTCAGAGTCAATATTTGAGATATCATTTTCAGATAGCACAAATGGTACAAACATAATTACGAATAATAGGTACAAGCATTTTTTTATCATTTCAACATTTTATTCTTTTTATATGAGAGAATCTAGATATGAAAATGATTATAATTGTAGTCCTTATTTTTGTGCTATTTAGCTGCATACCTTTTGTTCCAATAATTTAAATTTATAAAATATTTTCTTTTTTAGTAACAAAATAATCATAAAAAATTTTGATTTACAAAGTAAAAAACTGATGATAAATTGATTAAAATTGTTTCATATATCGGGGAGGAAATGTGACACATCCAAATCATCCAAATGTAGATCAAAGTGATCGTGTAGTACCAATAAACTTAAGACAAAGTGGCAGAACGCCTACTGAGCTTCTTATATCAACTAGAGTAAGAAAATCGCCATTTTGGCATCTATCTCATGATGCAGGTTGTTGGCGGGCGACTGTATATAACAGGATCTATCATCCAAGAGGTTATGTAAAACCAGAGGATGGTGGTGCAATGGTTGAATATGAAGCATTGGTTAATAGAGTGACAATGTGGAATGTTGCTGTAGAAAGACAAATAAGAGTAAAAGGTCCTGATGCAGAGGCATTTACAGATTTTGTTATTACTCGTGATGCAACAAAAATTGAGCCAATGCATGGCAAATATGCAATCTTATGTAATGAGAAGGGCGGCATACTTAACGATCCAGTTTTATTAAGACTATCTGAAGACGAGTTTTGGTTTTCAATATCAGACAGTGATTTATTACTTTGGATGCAGGGTGTAAATGTTGCGAAAAAATTTAATGTCGAAATAGACGAAATTGATGTTTGTCCTCTTCAGATAC
>MDTC01045422.1_pt1 | contig 9995 bp, 10 predicted proteins | sample 811181 | NCBI WGS metagenome assembly MDTC01 (sample SAMN05326644, study PRJNA326480) | marine metagenome | isolation source: seawater | place: Pacific Ocean: North | collected 2011
CCTTGGCCGGAGACTCTACAATAACAAGCGATTTTCCCATGGAATTCCTAATTACTCTTTCGGTTATGGTTTAGCCCAGCGGTGCATTGAAAATTTAAAACACCCTCCGATGCAAGCATCTCTCTCTTTTTTTTAGAAATACGATAGAACGAATGTAGACTCAAGCCCCCAACAAAAATAAAACAGCTATTGTTGCGTTAACGATGACCGTACCTCATCGAGTAAAAGTTTAATCGTTTCAGGCTCAATATCGGCTCTCGCATCATCCAATGCAACCCAGACAGTACCGTTTTCCGCGCCGACCCCAACGATACCTACTGGGAGTTTTTTTAGAATCATAGAAAAATCAGCCGATAACAAGTCCCAACTCTTTGAACCCGGAAAAGACGTCCAAGGGTCGTCGCGGCCAGGTATACGCCAGAGAGAAGCTGGTCGGAGTTTTTGATCTTTCCAAATAAAATATTGAGACAGCCGATCGATATACAACCGCTCTTTAACCCAATCGTCGACAGTCAAAATCTTTACTTTTATGCCAAGCTTTAATGCCTCCATACGACGCTCGCTCTGACGTCGCTCCACAGGTGAAGGGAGGATCCACGTAATCGATCCCAATACGGCCAGCATTCCGAGTACAATCCAGAACCATGCCATCGACGAGGGTCTCCTTAATGACACAAATTGAGTTGATACCCGCTATATTAAATGTGTGCCAGCAGGTGCTTCCCAAACTTCATATTAAAGGTGGAGCATTAGAGCCCTTCTATCAAGCACCAAAAGAGAATCGACCTGCAATCCTTTTTTTCCGAGAAGACTATGTTAGGAGTTTGTTTCACGAGCTGGCACATTACTGCCTCGCTGGAGACAAGCGACGACAACTTAACGATTTCGGCTACTGGTACTCGCCCTGTGGCAGATCATCGGAGGAACAAGAGCAATTTGAGCGGGTTGAAGGGAGGCCTCAAGGTCTTGAAAAATTATTTTGCGAGATTTGGTTGGTTCCATTCTCACCGAGCCTCGATGATTTTTCCGGAAGACATACTTCGACTGGGTTTCTTGAGAATTTGGAAAATGCATACATTGAAATGAAAACAACACCACCAAAAACACCGCAGCGAGTCTTGGAGGGTATGCGCCATTTTGTCTCGAATATTTCCGCTTATCGCTCTGTTCCTAGCAGGCTGTAATGTGCCTGAACAGGCGGTCGCCCCTAGCCAAGACGATTTAGATCGAGTTGCAGAAATTCTGAACCAACCGACAGAAAAAATAGTTGGTAATCTTTTCTCGGAGGTTGGTGTGCCCCAAATCCGGCTAAGTGAGACCCGAATTCGTTTCGCTAACGCACTCGAACTCGCAGAGTGCGGCCTTCTCCAGCTAATCGCAGAACGGAACTCGAGTCTCGGTAAGCAAAAACAGGAATCGAGGCGACTGATTTACGAGTGGGAGATTCGAGCAGGTTTATCCAGATGTCTGCAAGTACATGATAAAGAGTGGTTCCAACTCGCGGTCAACGCCAAGCAATACGACGTCGAGGCGGCCATGATCGAGCTTCTTACTAACAGCGAGGAGGCGGACCGAATCCAGGCAAAGATATCAGCCCCATTCAAGACATTGAATGAGAGTACGATTGCATATACCGGTGAAACAATGAATATTCTTCGAACACTCAATACAGCCTTGTCCGATACCGACGCCGCCGATAAATCGACAATCAGTGATTTCGAGGAATCTTTAAAGGCATGGAGCGAGACACAGCATCATGGAACACTCCACAGGGCTGTCGGTCAGACCCTTTCTTGGATCTCAAATGCCAACCGTATTCAAACGACAGCTATCAAGTCAGATAGGCTATGTCCCATGGGCACACCAACCGAGCTGGGACGCAATCTCCATACCTTTCTTCAAGGGTACTTTAAACACACACTACAACCAAAAATTTCCTCATTATCGCGAGCCCTAGAGTCACTTGAGAGGCAATGGTCAGTACTACCACTCACGTTAATTTCGCACGACGAGCTGATTGACGCATTGCTAAACCTTCCCCCGGGCACACGAGATAAACTACGTCGTGCCATCGCTCTGCATGTGCAGCAGTGGCAACTTCTCCTTCAGGATTGCGGTTTGGCTCCGCGTGCAGAAACTACAAATTCATAGCTACCTTCTTGCTGTTCCTGAAACACCAGTTCATGATGCATGAATCGACACATTGTCGGGACATCACGTAGTGTCGAAGGATCAGTCGCAATTAATTTGATACAGGTACCCGCATCCGCCTTACGCAAGGCGTTTCGAAGCATCATGACCGGCTCCGGGCACTTCAAACCAAGAGCATCTATGGTCTCTGCAACTAATTTGTTGTGACTGTGTAATTTCATTAAAAGCAGACCGCTAATCATTTCCTGTAACATACTTCACCAATTTTTTTTATCCAAGGATTTTGATTTTATGACTAAGCGAATCGCACTCGTAACCGGCGGTACCGGTGGTATCGGGACAGCAATCTGCCGGGAGCTGTTTACTCAGGGATTTACAGTTGTTGCCGGCTATAATTCCGGAGGGAATCATAACAAAGCCAAGGCATGGCAGGAGGATCAGCAAGACGCCGGCTATGAGTTTGATATCGCATATGGCGACGTTTCGGACACCGAATCGGCTCGTCAATGTGTCAATGGTATTGAAGAGACACATGGGAATATTCATTGCTTAGTCAATAACGCAGGGATCACTCGAGACTCTACCTTCCGTAAGATGACCATAGAGCAATGGGATCAGGTGATGCACGCGAATCTTCGTTCTGTGTTTAATATGACCAGGCTTGTTATCGACAGCATGCTCGAAGAAAAATGGGGACGCGTGATTAATATCAGTTCGGTAAACGGACAGAAGGGTCAGTTTGGACAGGCAAACTACGCCGCAGCAAAGGCCGGTATGCATGGCTTTACTAAATCACTCGCACAGGAGGTGGCAGCCAAAGGCATAACCGTGAATACGATTAGCCCTGGCTATGTCATGACGGCCATGGTCGCCGCTATCGGCGATGAGATTCTCGAAAAAATTGCCTTAACCATCCCCGTTGGGCGTCTTGGTAATCCTGATGAAGTCGCCTATTCAGTCGCCTTCCTCGCCTCAGATCGTGCGGCCTTTATTACAGGCTCGAATCTCGCAATCAATGGTGGTCAACATATGTTCTAACTCCTTACCTTAAACTACGTCAATAATGAAAATCTTCATTATAAGCTTTTCTTTTGTTGCGTTGCACAATAAACTCTTCATGCTAGATCGCTGAGGGCACAGGCTTGACTACTAAGAACCAGAAAGTACCGAAAAATCTATTCGAATCCATGAACACAGAAAATAAACGTTTTCTTCAGAGCTTAATTCGCTCTGAAGATACAGCAGAGATTGTAAATAATCTGACCGATCTCTGGTCTCACTTAGTAATGCAGCCTTGGACCAACCCACAGGGTTGGCTCGAAATGATAAACAAATACCAACAAGATCAATTCGAAATATGGACTGATCTAATGAACGGGACGGTAAATTTCCAAGCGCCGAAAGATCGTCGTTTTGACTCTGACGAGTGGTCGAAACTGCCAGCGTTTAATTTTATCAAACAGTCATATTTGTTGACTGCCGATCTACTCCGGAAATCAACAGATGCAATTCCTTTAGATGAAAAAGAAAGGGTTAAACTAAAGTTCTACACGCAGTACTTCATTGATGCAATGAGTCCGTCGAATTTCATCAACTTGAATCCAGATGTCATCACAGAGGCTATGAAGACTGATGGCCAAAGTCTGATCGATGGATTACAGAATCTCTTGTCTGATCTTGAGAAAGGTCGGATCACTATGACCGACGAATCAGCCTTCACTCTAGGGGAAAATATAGGAGTGTCCCGAGGCTCTGTCGTCTTTAGGAATCATTTATTTGAATTGATTCAATATAGACCAACAACTGAAAACGTCTATCAACGACCACTACTGATCGTTCCGCCGTGCATCAATAAATTTTATATTCTTGATCTGCAGCCACAAAATTCCTTCGTGAAGTGGTGTGTTGACCAAGGAAATACGGTGTTTCTAATTTCTTGGGTAAATACAACCCCCGAATACAGCCACGTCGATTGGGACGATTACGTTCAAGATGGAGTTTTTGAAGCGACACGCATTGTGAAAGAAATCACAGACGAAAAAAAACTGAACGCAGTTGCATGGTGTATTGGCGGCACTATTTTAGCTTCAGCACTCGCCGTCATGCAGAAGAGGCTAGATCAAAGCGTAGGATCTGTGACGCTCTTAACGACGCTTCTCGATTTCGCTGAGCCAGGTGACCTAGGTGTCTTCCTCGATAAGGAAGAAGTCGATTTTCGGGCTGCTCAGATCGCAAAAGAAGGTGTAATGTCAGGGAAAAATCTCTCCTTAGGATTTAATATGATCCGCTCCAACGAACTTATCTGGTCTTATTTTGTCAACAACTACCTCAAAGGGAAAATGCCGCCACCCTTTGACTTGCTTTACTGGAACTCAGACCCGACGAATCTGCCAGCAGCTATGTACAACACATACGTAAGCGAGATGTATATAAAAAATAACCTCGCAAAGCCGCGTGGGTTTACTTGCTGCGGGGAGCCCGTGGAGTTGAACAAAATTAAAATCCCAATGTATTTCTTCTCAGCGATTGATGATCACATCGCTCCCTGGAAATCCACATTCTCGGGGACTGAACTTTTAGGTGGATCCTTAAAATTCGTATTAGGCGGATCCGGTCATATTGCTGGCGTTATTAACCCACCCGCGAAAAATAAGCGCAATTATTGGACCAACGGCGAATTGGGACAAGGGCCCGATCATTGGTTTGAGACCGCAACAGATCACCTTGGATCTTGGTGGACGCACTGGCATGAGTGGCTCAATGAGCAGGACGATCGCCAAGTCCCTGCTCGCCAGATCGAAATAGACGGTGAATATAAAGAAATAGTTCCTGCTCCGGGCGACTATGTCCGCGTTCGTCTCTAGCCAATACCAAAAGATATAAAACCGAGGCTAATCCACCCGAACTAAGATTTTTATGGATTGCCAGCACTCCAGTCCGAAACTGCAGAGTTATGGCTTTCTCAGACTCGACCTCCGTTATCAATAACAGAATCAGTCCCTCAGCTTGGCTTTTTAGTTTGGTCACGTAATCGATATCCAATCAACATAAGGTGAGAAGCTTCTGCTAGCATATTTTTGCGGTTTTATTCGAGGAAAACGATTGCATGAATCCCATTTGGGTACCTAGAGCAGATAGAGTGGCAAACGCGGAAGTCACTGATTTAAAAGCTTATTTCAACGCGAAACTTGGTCGCTCTATACACGATTATGCCGGACTGCATAAATTCAGTGTGCATGAACCCGAAAAATTCTGGGATGGTATTTGGGAACATGCGAGACTCATTGGCACAAGAAAAGGGCCGACACTAGTCCATCGCACAGAGATGCCAGGGGCACAGTTTTATCCCGAATCCCTTGTTAATTTTGCGGAAAATTGTTTGGCTCACGATGCACCGGACAACGAAACTGCGATCATCTCATACATCGAGACCGGGGCTCGCTCGGAACTAACGTGGGAAGAACTTAGACAGCGAGTTGCGAATTTCAGATACACATTGATTGAATTAGGTGTGCAATCTGAGGATGTAGTGGCCGGATTTGTCAGTAACGGTTCGGAGGCGATCGTAGCGTCGTTGGCAACGCTGTCCCTAGGAGCCATATGGACCAGTTGCTCTCCTGACTTTGGAGTCCAGGGTATACTTGACCGCTTCAGACAAACAAATCCGAAGGTTTTAATCGCCGCCCAGAGCGCTCGGTATAATAATAAATCGATCGATTTAACCTATCGCGTTAATGGTCTTCTCTCAGAGCTACCATCAATCACGGCGATTATAGTTTTCCCCGGCGCTTGTCCAGATTACATCTCGGGCCTTATCCATCGTCCAGGATGCCGCGTCGTCGATTTCGATACAGGGATAAGCGGCAACCATCCTTTAGAATTTGCGGCTACATCATTCAACCACCCGGGTTTTGTTCTTTACAGTTCAGGCACAACCGGCGTACCCAAGTGTATCGTTCATAGCCAAGGCGGAGCTCTCATTCAACTTGTCAAAGAACATCGATACCATGTGGATATCAAGGCGTTTGAGCGAGTGTTCTATTACACGACCTGTGGTTGGATGATGTGGAACTGGTTGCTCGCCTCTTTAGCGTCAAAAGCCTCAATAGTTACCTTTGATGGCTCTCCTTTTGCAAGAGGCGCCAAGACTCTGTGGACACTGTGTGATCAGGATGATTGGCATGTGTTTGGTACGAGCGCCAAATACATAGCTGCGATTGATAAGCTTAGTTATCAGCCACGTGAGAAACACCAGCTAACGTCACTGAAAGCAATTTTGTCGACCGGCTCACCATTAGCGCACGAGTCCTTCGATTATGTGTACCGAGATATCAAAGAAGACATAATGCTAGGGTCCATATCAGGCGGTACGGATATTGTTTCGTGCTTCTGTCTCTCGTGCCCGACTATTCCTGTTTACCGTGGTGAATTGCAATGTGCGGGACTGGGACTTGCCGTCGATGTGGTAGATGATTCAGGTCAGTCTATTATCGATGAGAAGGGTGAGTTGGTTTGTCGAAAGCCGTTCCCAGTAATGCCAGTTCGATTCTTGGGTGATGCCGATAGCAGTAAGTATCGCTCCGCATACTTTGAACGATTCACCGGTATGTGGGCCCATGGTGACTTCGCTCAGCGGACCGAGCACGGTGGTTTCATCATCCACGGCCGTGCTGATGCAACTCTCAACCCGGGTGGAGTCAGAATTGGCACTGCTGAGATTTATCGACAAGTGGAATCTGTCCCCGCTGTGCTCGAGTCACTTGCAATAAGTCAAAGCTTCGGTGACGATACTCGCATCGTTTTGTTTGTAGTACTGCGGGAAGAGGTAACACTCGACGATGACCTTCGAAAAACTATCAAAAGCCAGATCCGTCAAAACACGACACCGCGCCATGTTCCTGAAATTATCGCGCAAGTACCTGACCTCCCCCGGACTGTAAGTGGTAAGATTGTAGAATTAGCCGTACGCAATATGGTGCACGGCGAAAAAGTAAATAACATTGAGGCGCTCGCGAATCCAGATGCATTGGACTATTTCAAAGATCACCCAGACATTCGCATTTAGTATTCTAGCGACTCTAATCTCCCTAGTATTTGCAACGCCAGGGATCACAAGTCCTGCTGATGTTCGGGTTTTGGTAGATGTCTCTGGCTCCATGAAGAAAGCCGACCCCAAAGCAGTTCGTGGGCCCGCGACGGCCCTCCTGGCCGCACTGCTGCCCGACCAATCAAAGGGCGGTATTTGGCTTTTCGGCACGGATGTGAGAGAACTCGTTCCGTATGGACCGGTCGACGCCCGTTGGGATGCATTAGGAGAACCGATTGAGGCCTCAATTGGGTCCACAGATCGTTTTACACATATGGAAAGCGCTCTCAAAACTGGTGTACGCGCGGGCGGGCAGCAGGTTAGCGATATCTGTCATGTAATCCTCATAACTGACGGAATCGTCGATGTTAAGGGTGGCAAAGATGCGTCAAGCGCATCGCGTGATAGGATTATTAGATCCCTTTTGCCAGAGGCGTCAGATCGGAATTGTCGAATCCACACCATCGCGCTGTCTGATGAAGCAGACCTCCCGCTACTTCGTCAAATGGCACTAGAGACCAACGGTCTATTCACACTCCTTGATCGGCCCGGTGACCTGATCCCGGTAATGCTTGATGCATTAGAGCTTGCGCTCCGGTCTCAACAGCTTCCAATCCGCGAACAGAAGATCAATATTGATCCTGATATTCGACAACTGCGCTTTATCCGACTAGATAGCGAGACAGCGATAGAGCTGAAGGGTGACTCAAAATCAATAAATGCAACCAGCGAGCATGCCGGGATCAGCTACTATAAGGGTACAGGATATCAGACATTAATCTGGTCGAATCCTATCCCTGGTCGTTACACATTAACAACAGACCTAGGGCCAACAGATCGAATTTTAATAGACTCTAATGTCCGCCTAGAGCTCGCTGAACTTCCTCCCACCATCAGCTCCGATCAAACACTCGGATTAAGTGCCTCAATAAGGGGTAAAAGTGGCCAGATCACCGCTCTTGATCGCGAGTTTCGCGTCGCCTTTGGTGATCGTGTCGACTCAGACCGTTTCATAGGAAATAAACTGTCCATGCAAATTGATAGCCCAATGAGAGGCCGTTCAATCCTAACAGTGCAGAGCTTTGATAAAAAATATGAACGCCAAATACAGCGCGCTTTTGAGGTGTTAGAAACACAACCTGCACTCGAAATTGCAACAAACTCATCAAAAGGGGTGGGGCAGGTCGCATCAAACGTCAAACCGAAGTCTCAAGACACTAAAGTTCCAGCTAAGATAAAAACTCCAGCGAAAATAGTTGAAGGACAGATGCTATTGCCGGAAATTGTGAAAGAGCAAATACCCGAAGATATGCGGAACTGGCCATTATGGCAGCTCGCTGTGAGCGCCTTAGCCGCTCTGGCAGTTATTGCGCTTGTCGTTGGCTTAGTTCTTCGTCCAAAATATCATTTGCCGGAATAATTACGTGCTATCTACCCGGTAATCTAGGCAAAAAAATACATCCAGCCGATAGGTAGCGGGTCCATCGACCACAAGAAACAACACATTGGCCCAAGCGCGTACAGTACATTTTTTATCAGACGTTTCACAGGGATAGTCACTTAGTACTACGATGACTCGTAATTCCATACAGAATCAAAAGTATGTTAATTAACTTCATTGGAGATATTCATGGATACGCCAATGAGCTCAAAATACTGCTTGCGAAATTGGGTTATCGAAAATCGATGCAGGGTGGCTGGTCTACCGGTGACGGCATCATTGTATTCCTGGGGGATCTGATCGATCGGGGGCCCTATCAAAAGCAGACCGTCGATATTGTGCGGGAACTCTGCGAACTTGGACACGCAACCTGCCTAACCGGTAATCACGAGTTTAATGCGGTAGGTTTCGTGACAGAGCGCATTGACGAACCCGGTAAATTCGTACGCAGTCATAGTGACAACCACATCAGACAACACCAAGCTTTCTTAGACGCGTTCGCAAATGATCCTTATGGCTACCGTGAGACTATTGCTTGGTTCAAGACACTACCGCTTTGGTTCGATAAGTCAAACGCTCGGGCTGTCCATGCGTATTGGAATACCGCCGCACAGAATGATCTTAGCTCACTGCTTAACGATGATCATAGTCCTCGTGACCAAGCTTTTTACGAGCAAACAGGAGTGTACGGATCCCGAGCATGGAAAGCACGCGAAACCCTATTAAATGGACTCGAAATTAAACTTCCGGATGGTGTATCGTTTAGAGATTACTACGATACAAAACGTCATCGAATTCGACTGAATTGGTGGCAATCTCAGCAAACAACGTTTCGAGAAGCAGCGGTCATTGATGACAGTCAGCGTTACACCATCCCTGACCTTCCCTTGCCAGAAAAGTCACCAAGTTACGAGGGGCCTCTCTGCTTTTTTGGCCACTACTGGATGAGGGGTGAGCCCCGAATAACTCACCCTCAGGCGATTTGTCTCGACTACAGTATTGCACTGACCGATGGCGTTCTGTGCGCCTACCAATTCAGAGGTGAAACAAAGGCTCGTTGCAACCACTTGGTTTGGGTCAATAAAATAGTAACGACCAAATAGTCAGCACTAATTCTGAGTAAAAGGATTAATCGATTACCTTCAGCGTCTTAACCGACATCTTCCCATTGCGACCTTCAGCCAAATCAAATTCGACGCGTTGGTTGTCTTCCAACCGCTCGATACCGTTTTCTTTAACGGCCGTGATATGAACAAAAGCATCGTCTCCGCCTTCATCAGGGACAATGAAGCCGAACCCCTTGGTCTCGTTAAACCA